>PPYE01720829.1_pt1 | contig 26578 bp, 20 predicted proteins | sample 1559881 | NCBI WGS metagenome assembly PPYE01 (sample SAMN08240022, study PRJNA423297) | Human gut metagenome, whole genome shotgun sequencing project. | reverse complement strand
ATCGCGACAGGATTCAAACCTGTAACCGGCTGATCCGTAGTCAGCTACTCTATTCAGTTGAGCTACGCGACCATTGTTTTTGTTTAACGGGTGCAAAGATACGGACTTTTCTTGAATTTGCAAGCTTTCAGCAAACTTTTTTGCAAATAAATTATTCGATGAAACGATAGTTAAACAATTGCCAACCGAGCGTCAAACCGACATTCCACTCCCTTTTCGGTGAGCTATAATGATTTACATATGCCGAGATTGCACCAAACGGCAACTGACATACCACTGAAACTTCTCCCAAATATTCGAAACGAGAGAAAGCTTTTCCATAGTAAGCCTTATTAATTGGATTTCTTTCTATAGGAAAAATCGGCAAAAAGCCATAAAACTCTCCACGAACATGAAACATCTGATTTAAACGATAAATAGGCCGTATCCCGGCTGCCAGATATTGATTGGCACGAAAAGCTTCATTATATGTTAATTTACTATGTGCAGTAGGTGCAAATTCACTGGCCTGCATCATTGTAGCTGTATAATTCTCTGAGAAGTTTTTAGACGCATATAATGCATCCAGATACCATCCTAATGTCCAATTTGCTCCCATTTTATGGTATTTCTCCTTCATATAGGATAACTGCAACCATGAATGTTTCTCTTCCGTAGATTTCCTACTCTCAGAATTCACCCCAGGGCGAAAGCATTCCTTCCCTGTAAATATCTGTGCAACGAGTGCCTCTCGTGCTCCTTGAGTAGGAAATTGTCTAAAATTCAATGTACTACCATTAAAACTTACTGAACCGCCAAACAAACGATATTCACTTTTATCATATTTGTCTTTATCGAAGTCGATTACATTATTTTGGAAATACCGGTCTTCTATTTGTGCAATTCCAAACCCAAGCTCCACTCGTTTACTTGAAAGAAAAGGAAGAGCAACTTTGAGTTTCAGAAAACGCTCATCTTTTTGATTAAAAGCCGGTTTATCATTTTTAGAGAAAAGCTTATCCTTCTTAAAATAATCGAAAGTACTGATCGAAGCAATAAAGCGATAAGAAGTAGGAATAGTAGTGGCAAAGTCTACTTTTGCCATAAACTGAGCATTATTATATATTTTTCCCAATTGTCCATCGAATGTAAACTCCTTCGAATAATAGTTAAGATTCTGATATGTAAGTCCCAGATAAATTTGGTTAGAACTGGTAGTGGACACATTTCCGCCCAAACGAACAGAAAATTCATTTTCCATCTTTATCTTCAAATGCAAATCGTAAGTATCATCTTCAGGGTTAAAAACTGCATGAGGAATAATCTCTGAGATCATATTATCAGATAATAGACGAAAATATCCCCGTTTCAAATCCTCATAGGTAAACTCTTTATCATCTGAAGTATGGAATTCTTTCTTTATGTAAACCTGTTGATGAGAATTAGCACCATCGATATATATATTTTTGAAACGGAGTTCCGGATAATTACTTTTATAAACCAACCGCCTCAGTCGTATATTATCCATATTTACTCTACGATGAACACGACTTTTGATAGAATCCATTAAGCCCATGGCCCGATCATATCCTATTTTCACCAGTTCATCCATTCGTTGAAAATCCATCAGATTAACATCGTTGTACTTAAATGTCATCAATATTCCAGCCGAATCCGGAAGAGAATAATCAGTCTTTTGCATTACCATATTCTCAATCTGACTCATCAAATCATTTTCTTTCGGTTTTCCCGGGTTGGTAGAAACAACACTACCTATAATTATATCCGGATGAAAATCCTCTCGCATGACATCTGTAGGAAAGTTATTATAAATTCCACCGTCATATGCCAATAAACTATCTATTTCAATGGGCTTAAACATAAAAGGAAAACTCATAGAGGCTCGTACTGCATCTCCAAGATCACCACGCTTTAAGACAAGTTGTTTTTTATTATACACATCGGAAGCTATGCATCGAAAAGGCACAAACAACTTATCAAAATCGCCTTCACAAGTAGCAGTTGCCCGTGCGTAAAGATCGATAAAGACAAGGTTCATCTGAATTGGATTAACCACACTGGTTGGCAAAAACTGTGGCTTTAAATTAAGTGAATCTTTGAACGAAAAGCGTATATTGAAAAGTTCAGGAGTCGGAAGATTCTTTTTGAAATAATACATATATTTTTCTTCCACTTCACCAGAATACCAACGTTTAAAGTCATCTGACTTCAGCAATATCTCCATATCATCAGGTGAATATCCCATGGCATAAAGAGACCCTATAATAGCTCCCATAGAAGTACCTGTAATATAATCAATTGGGATATTATTCTCTTCCAGAGCACGAATTATTCCTATGTGTGTCAGCCCCTTTGCACCGCCACCACTCAATACTAACCCAACTTTCTGAGCGTGGATAAGCATTGGTAAGAACTGTAAAAAGAGAAATAACAATAAAAAAACTTTCTTCATAAGGCTCAACAAAACATCGTATAAATGGTTGATTTAACGTTCAAATATATACAATAGTTTCTAATCTATCGACTCTGACAGCACATTTATTAATAAAAAAAGAGCATTACGGACACTTTTATCGTGCGCAATGCTCTTTTAATTTATGTTATATGAATTAAATGTGATAGACTAAATCAACTCAATACTTCTTTTTACAAAATTATTCAAGGCTTCACCTTTCAGCATGTTGTTCTGTAATAATGCCAGGTCAATCAGCTGACGAACAACCTTATTCTTACCTGCGTATCCTGCAAATATCGATTCTTTTTGTTGTTTCAAATTATCCCATTTCTTATCCAAATCGTTAAGTTCATCTTTTTCAGCAACAGGAATATCTTCGTCTTTTTTACCTTCTTGTTTTTTCTTGAGTGCATCACGGCGTTTTGTCACTTCATCCAATTCAGCTTGTACCGGTGCAATAGCTGCGCTACATTCTTTCTCCTCGTCAGACAGCACTTCTTTTACCAGTTTGTGATCAGAATTCAATACCAGATTAAACATATCCGGCATTTCGCCATAAAAACTCATTCCAGCCTGAATATTTGCCATCTCCTTCATGCGACGCATATATTCACTTTGCGTAATCATTACAGGAGCACCATTTTCGCCTAATGCCTGAGTCATCACATTAAACTCAACCTTTTCCATCTTTGGCAACTGGCTCTTGAAAGCTGCAGTCAGAGCTTCTTGCTTAGTGGCTTCAAGCACTTCGCTTTTCTTATCTTCTTTCACAATCAGATTGTCAATAACATCACTGTCTACACGAGTAAAGCGAGATTTCTCCAGTTTTTGTTCGAGCATGCTCACCATTGCCACATCCAACTGCCCATCCATCAACAATACATTATATCCTTTATTTTTGGCAGCTTCAATATAAGCAAACTGTTCATCTTTATTATTGGCATATAAATAAACCAGATTCTTATCTTTATCTGTCTGATTATCTTTAATAAGAGCCTGATATTCTTCGAAAGTGTAATGCTTTCCATCCGTATCTGTGAATAGGGCAAATTTCTGTGCTTTATCATAGAAATCTTCTTGGGTAAGCATTCCATAATTAATAAAGATCTTTAAATCATTCCACTTTTCTTCAAACTGTGTACGATCATTCTTAAAGATAGACTGCAAACGATCTGAAACTTTTTTTGAAATATAAGTCGAGATCTTCTTTACATTTGAATCACTTTGTAAATATGAACGGGACACATTCAACGGAATATCCGGTGAATCAAGTACTCCATGAAGTAAAGTAAGGAAATCCGGAACAATACCTTCTACCGAATCGGTCACATAAACCTGGTTGCTATATAACTGAATCTTATTCTTATTTAAGTCAATATTGCTTTTTACTTTCGGGAAATAGAGGATACCTGTCAGATGGAACGGATAATCCACATTCAAATGAATCCAAAACAATGGTTCATCAGACATTGGATACAACTCACGATAGAACTTCTTATAATCTTCATCAGAAAGTTCACTCGGTTTTTTAGTCCACAAAGGAGTAGTATCGTTGACTACATTATCTTCAGTGGTTTCAACCTGCTTGCCATCTTTCCACTCTTTTTTCTTACCAAAGGCAATAGGTACAGGTAAGAAGCTACAATATTTTTTCAAGAGTGCAGAGATACGAGCTTCTTCAAGGAACTCTTTGCAATCATCATCGATATACAATACAATATCTGTTCCACGATCGGCCTTTTCTATCTCTTCAAGAGTAAACTCCGGGCTACCATCACAAGTCCATTTTACCGCTTGTGCACCTTCTTTATAAGATTTGGTAATGATTTCTACCTTTTTAGAAACCATAAAGGCGGAATAGAAACCTAAACCGAAATGCCCGATAATGGCATTAGCATCATTTTTATACTTTTCCAGAAAGTCATTTGCCCCCGAGAAAGCAATTTGGTTGATATATTTATCAATCTCCTCAGCTGTCAAACCGATGCCTCGATCGGAAATGGTAATAGTATCCTTGCCCAATGAAACATGTACGGTCAAATCACCCAATTCACCTTTGAACTCACTGATAGAAGCCAGTGTATTCAACTTCTGTGTAGCATCAACAGCATTGGAGACTAATTCCCGAAGGAAAATCTCATGATCACTGTACAAAAACTTTTTAATGATAGGGAAAATGTTCTCTGTTGTAACTCCAATATTACCTTTTTGCATAATAACGTGTATTTTTTAATTATCTGGTTATTAAATCGAATTATTTTTTGTAGAGATACAGACAAAAAAAATGCCAGACCCGAAGGTCTGACATTTTGACGTATACTCAAAGGAAATAACTTAGCTATTCAGTCGTTTTGGCTTCATGATTCATTTCCAACTCTCCTTTTTCTTCGTTCAAAGAAACAGTTATTGTATCTCCTTCTTTCAAAGAAGCCGAAATGATCAGTTCAGATAAACCATCTTCCAGATAAGCCTGAATTGCGCGCTTCAACGGACGGGCTCCATATTGTACATCGTAGCCCTTAGAAGCAATGAATTGCTTAGCCTTATCCTCGATAACCAGCTTATAACCAATCGAATCTATTCTATCATATAAGCCTTCTAACTCGATATCGATAATCTTCGTAATAGCTTCCAATGATAACTGATCGAAGGTGATAATTTCATCCACTCGATTTAAAAACTCAGGTGCGAATGATTTATTCAAAGCCTTCTGAATTACACTTCGCGAGAATTCTTTATCGTCTAAGCGACTTTGTGTAGCAAATCCGACTCCACGGCCAAACTCCTTTAGTTGACGAGTACCAACGTTTGATGTCATGATGATTACCGTATTCTTAAAATCAACCATTCTGCCATAACTGTCAGTCAAACGTCCTTCATCCATTACCTGAAGCAGGAGATTAAACACATCAGGATGTGCCTTTTCTATCTCATCAAGCAAAACAATGGAATAGGGCTTACGACGTACTTTCTCAGTCAGCTGACCGCCTTCCTCGTATCCTACATATCCCGGAGGAGCACCAACTAAACGCGAAACTGTGAATTTCTCCATATATTCACTCATATCAATGCGAATCAATGCATCCGAAGAGCCAAACATATATTTAGCCAATTCTTTAGCTAAGTGGGTTTTACCGACACCTGTCGGTCCCAGAAACATAAAAGTACCAATTGGTTTATTGGGGTCTTTCAGTCCGACGCGGCTACGCAAAATAGCTCTTACCAACTTCTCGATAGCAGCATCTTGAGCAATCACTTTCGACTGTAAGTCTTCTTTCATACCGGCCAATTTTATACCTTCAGCCTGCGCCATCCTCTGTACAGGTATGCCCGACATCATAGATACAACATTAGCAATTTCTTCTGCATCAACCGTTTCGCGATTATCTTTCAAACGCTCTTCCCACTCTTTTTTCATCACATCCAATTGAGTGGTAAGTTCTTTCTCTTTATCCCGGAAACTGGCAGCCAACTCAAAGTTCTGCGATTTCACTGCATCATTTTTCTTGTTCTTAGCCTCCTCAATCAGTTTCTCCTGATCTTCAATCTCTTTCGGAACACTGACATTTGTAAGATGTACACGTGAACCGGCTTCATCCAATGCATCAATAGCCTTATCAGGGAAGTTACGATCAGTTATATAACGATCTGTCAACTTGACACAAGCTTCCAGTGCAGCATCTGTATAATTTACATTGTGGTGATCTTCGTATTTATCTTTAATATTACGAAGAATCTGCAAAGTCTCCTCAGCCGTAGTAGGTTCTACCATCACTTTTTGAAAACGGCGCTCTAAAGCACCATCCTTTTCTATATTTTTCCGGTACTCATCAAGAGTAGTAGCTCCGATGCATTGTATCTCACCACGTGCCAAAGCTGGTTTCAACATATTGGCAGCATCCATCGATCCGGCAGCTGATCCGGCTCCGACAATAGTATGGATTTCATCTATAAACAAAATCACATTCGGATTCTTCTGCAATTCATTCAAAATAGAACGTATTCGCTCTTCAAACTGCCCACGGTATTTAGTTCCGGCCACAACAGCAGTCATGTCAAGCGCTACCACACGTTTATCAAACAGAATGCGGGACACTTTTTTCTGAATAATACGAAGCGCCAATCCTTCCACAATAGCCGATTTACCAACACCCGGCTCACCAATCAGGATAGGATTATTCTTTTTACGACGACTAAGTATCTGTGCTAAACGTTCTATTTCACGTTCACGTCCTACAACAGGATCTAATCGACCTTCTTCGGCCGCTTTAGTCATATCCGTACCGAAGTTGTCAAGCACAGGAGTATCATTTGTCGGCTTTCTGGAAGCTGTCTGTGCTTGTTGCTGATGTTCACCCGCTCCATGAGCGGACCGAGACTGATTCATCTCATCTTCATCGTCATCATCCTCTGTGAATCCCATACCTGCACTGATATCAGGTTGTAACGACAATTGTTCAAACACCTGCTGATAGTCTACATGGTTGGCTTCAAGAACTGTAGCTGCCAAATTATCCTTATCTTTAAGAATAGCCAGCAAAACATGTTCTGTATCTGCAACTTGACTTTTCATCACACGTGCTTCTAAAATACATAATTTTAATATCTTTGCAGCCCCATTTGACAATGGAACGTCAGCATCAGGCAGCAGCATGTCATCTGCATGTTCTTTCAGTATGGCCTCAATCTGCTTCTTTATGTCGGTCAGGTTTGTTTTGAGCTTAGACAATATCTCGATTGCTTTTCCCTCACCATCGCGAAGCATGCCGAGCAATAAGTGCTCAGGGCCTATATAGCTGCTTCTCAGGCGGTTGGCCTCTTCTTTGCTATATACGATAATATCGGAAACTTTTTGTGAGAATTGATTATTCATACTTTTCTTCCTTCTTCTAAGAGATTATTTACTTGCAAATATACGCATTTCATATCGTTTGCTTATGCATCATTTGCTTTATTTGTTATATAACAAATGTCGTGCCATTATTTCTTTCATTTCTATACATTATAATATAATAGAGCAATAAAACACACAAAAACTACTAAAGAAAAGAAATTGATACAGCCAGTATACAAGCATCATCATATTAAAAGAACTAACTTCGGACCCTTTTAAAAAGCCTAAAAACTTTCTTCGTTAAAACTTTCGTATATCAAGGAAAAGTAGTACTTTAGCGTGGTTTTTCATAAGCCACAAATGTATAATTAATAATCTTTTTAAATGCTTGAACAAGACAGAATTATAAAGATTAACATTGAGGAGGAAATGAAGTCATCGTACATTGACTACTCCATGTCGGTCATCGTTTCACGTGCCCTTCCTGATGTTAGAGATGGATTTAAGCCCGTTCACCGTAGAATTCTTTACGGAATGATGGAACTGGGAAATACGTCAGATAAACCTTATAAAAAATCAGCTAGAATCGTAGGTGAAGTACTTGGTAAATATCACCCGCATGGAGATTCTTCCGTATATTTTGCTATGGTACGTATGGCTCAAGAATGGGCAATGCGTTATCCGTTGGTAGACGGACAAGGAAACTTCGGTTCTGTAGACGGTGACAGTCCTGCTGCCATGCGTTATACTGAAGCACGCTTGAATAAATTAGGTGAAGAAATGATGCAGGACCTCTACAAAGAAACTGTAGACTTTGAGCCTAATTTTGACAACACACTGATGGAACCCAAAGTGATGCCAACACGCATTCCTAACTTACTGGTCAACGGGGCTTCGGGTATCGCTGTAGGTATGGCCACGAACATGCCACCTCATAATCTGTCTGAAGTCATCGATGCCTGTGAAGCTTATCTTGACAATAAAGATGTTACTGTAGAGGAATTGATGGAATACGTAAAGGCACCCGATTTTCCGACAGGAGGATATATATATGGTATAAGTGGTGTACGTGAAGCCTACCTTACAGGACGTGGGCGTGTTGTCATGCGTGCAAAAGCCGAAATAGAGTCTGGACAAACACATGACAAGATCGTTGTTACAGAGATTCCGTACAACGTTAATAAGGCAGAATTGATCAAAGCAATCGCTGACCTTGTTAATGAAAAGAGGATAGAAGGCATCTCCAATGCTAATGACGAGTCCGACCGTGAAGGTATGCGTATTGTTATCGATATCAAGCGTGATGCTAACGCAAGTGTAGTGCTGAACAAACTTTATAAAATGACAGCATTGCAGACTTCGTTTGGTGTAAACAACGTAGCATTAGTCAACGGACGTCCTAAGATGCTGAATTTACGTGACTTAATCGTATATTTTGTAGAGCATAGACACGATGTGGTCATTCGCCGTACCCAGTTTGATCTACGTAAAGCTAAAGAACGTGCACACATATTAGAGGGGTTAATTATTGCTTCGGATAATATTGATGAAGTAATCCGTATTATTCGTGCAGCAAAAACACCTAACGACGCAATCTCCGGGCTGATGGAACGTTTCAAACTGAGCGAAATTCAAGCACGTGCTATTGTTGAAATGCGTCTGCGCCAATTAACCGGCTTGATGCAGGATCAGCTTCATGCTGAATACGACGAGGTTATGAAGCAAATAGCTTATTTGGAAAGTATCTTGGCTGATGATGAAGTATGCCGTAAGGTGATTAAAGATGAACTATTGGAAGTAAGAGCTAAATACGGTGACGAACGACGTTCCGAAATCGTATATTCTTCAGAAGAATTTAATCCGGAAGACTTCTATGCAGACGACCAAATGATCATCACCATTTCGCATATGGGATATATCAAACGTACACCATTAACTGAGTTCCGTGCCCAGAACCGTGGCGGAGTAGGCTCCAAAGGCACTGAAACCCGTGACGAAGACTTTATTGAGCATATTTATCCGGCAACAATGCACAACACTATGATGTTCTTCACTCAAAAAGGTAAGTGCTATTGGTTGAAAGTATACGAAATTCCCGAAGGTACCAAAAACTCAAAAGGACGTGCAATACAGAATTTACTGAACATAGATTCAGACGATGCTGTTAATGCATACCTGCGTGTAAAGAGCTTGAATGATCAGAAATATATTAATAGTCATTACGTACTGTTCTGTACCAAGAATGGTGTTATAAAGAAAACATCATTAGAACAATATTCGCGTCCACGTCAGAATGGTGTAAATGCCATAACTATTCGTGAAGACGACCGTGTAATTGAAGTACGTATGACAAACGGAAACAATGAAATCATTATCGCTAATCGTAATGGACGTGCAATACGCTTCCATGAAGTAGCAGTACGCGTTATGGGACGTACAGCAACTGGAGTTCGAGGAATCACATTGGATGATGACGGACAGGACGAAGTGATAGGTATGATTTGCATCAAGGATCTTGAAACAGAATCTGTAATGGTTGTTTCAGAACAAGGATATGGTAAACGTTCCGATATTGAAGACTATCGCAAAACGAATCGCGGTGGTAAAGGTGTAAAAACAATGAATATCACCGAAAAAACAGGCAAATTGGTTACAATTAAGTCTGTAACAGATGACAATGACTTGATGATTATCAATAAGTCAGGTATCACGATTCGTCTGAAAGTAGCTGATGTTCGTATTATGGGACGTGCAACTCAAGGAGTTCGTCTGATAAATCTTGAGAAACGTAATGACCAGATTGGCTCGGTATGTAAAGTAACGTCAGAGAGTTTGGAAGATGAAATTCCTGCAGAAGAGGGAGAGGGAAATATTCCAAGTAATCCAGAAACTGACACGTTGGTAAATGAAACAGAAGAATAGACATAATATTAATAATTAATCAAACAACAATCATGAAAAGAGTATTATTTTCAATGGTCTTACTGATGGCTGTAAGTTTTGCTTTCGCTCAAGAAAAGAATGTGAAAGAAGCGAAAAGTATTGCCGGTGAAGTAAAACCAGACTTCGCAAAAGCTGAACAGCTGATTAATGAAGCACTAACCAATCCTGAAACAAAGGATAATGCAGCTACTTGGGATGTAGCTGGTTATATCCAAAAAAGAATCAATGAAAAGGAGATGGAAAATGCTTATCTGAGAAAACCCTATGATACATTGAAGGTATACAACAGTGTACTGAACATGTATAATTATTTTGTTAAATGTGACGAATTGGCACAGATTCCCAATGAAAAGGGTAAGATTAAAAACAAATATAGAAGTGCCAACTCAAAAACGATTCTGGCAGAACGCCCCAATTTAATTAATGGTGGTATTCAGTATTTTAACCTAAACCAAAACGAAGAAGCATTAAAATTCTTTGCTGCTTACGTAGATGCAGCTACACTGCCTATGTTAGAAAAAGAAAATCTACTGGAAAAAGACACTATCTTACCGCAAGTAGCATATTATGCAACTTTGGCTGCCGATAGAGTAGGCGATAAGGATGCTGTCATGAAATATGCTCAATATGCCTTGAAAGATAAAGAAAATGGCCAATTCGCAATGCAGTTGTTAACAGACGCTTATAAAGCTAAAGGCGATACTGCCAAATGGGTAGAGAAGTTGCAGGAAGGTATTGTTAAATTCCCAGAAAATCAATATTTCTTTGCTAATCTGGTTGATTATTATAGTAGCTCTAACCAGAATGACAAAGCAATGCAATTTGCTAATGACATGTTGGCTAAAGATCCTAACAACAAATTATATTTGTATGTAAAAGCGTATTTGTATCATAATATGAAAGATTATGAGAAAGCAATTGAATTCTATAAGAAGACTCTTGATGTAGACCCTACATATGCAGAAGCATGCTCAAACTTGGGATTAGTCTATCTGCTACAGGCACAAGACTATGCTGATAAAGCACCAACAGATATTAATGATCCGAATTATGCTACAGCACAAGCCAACATCAAAAAGTTCTACGAGGAAGCTAAACCGTATTACGAAAAAGCAAGAGAACTAAAACCTGATCAGAAAGATTTGTGGCTGCAAGGTCTTTATAGAGTTTATTATAACTTAAATATGGGACCGGAATTTGAAGCTATAGAGAAACTGATGAATTAATCTCACTGATGGATTAATCAGAGATATAAATTACAAAACTTGTCTTTAAAAAGAGGTATCACAAGCTAAAGTGATACCTCTTTATTTTTCCAGAAAAATATAAGAAATAGTGTATTTATCATTATCAAAAAGGCAACTTACTTAAGTATAGTAAGTTGCCTTTTTCTATTAAACATAATGTTGATTATTCCATCATTTTAAATCGTGCATTTTGAGAGCTTGATCATCCATTAATAACTAAGAGCGGTGTATCAGAATGAAATATCATCTTACGAGCTATGCCTGGATTAAATAAACGAGAAAATATATTCCGCTTATAAGAAGTTAATGTAATAATATCAATCTGATTTGTTTTAATGTAATTTTCTAAACTATTCAGAAAATCATTACTCATTACCACATCATAATGAATTTCAAGATCCGGGTATTGCTTCTGGAAATAGTCTTTAATGCCTGCCAATTTTATCTCATTCCATGTATCTTTTACATCTGATAAGTGAATAAGAGAAACAGAAAAATGAAATGGATCAAGTCCATTGATAAATGAATCAAAAGCAATCAAATCACGCTGATCAAAGTTTGTCATAAAAGCTATCCGTTTCACTTCATTAAAACTATTAAATGGAGTATTCTCAGGGATAGCTAATACTGTAGTATGACTACGTTCTATCACTTCAGCGGTTACACTACCAATAAGATCAATATCTTTTTGATTTTTACCACGTGTACCCATTATAATGATTCTAGGACGATGTTCTTTATTATACCGTAATATTTCTTCCTCAGGAATGCCTTCTCGTAACACACAGCTATATTTCACATCAGGGAATTCGCCTGACGCTACCTTTTGTTTTATTTTCTCTGATAAAGCATTCAAATCATCATGAACTTTATGCAACACATTCTTTACGGTCTCTTCATCGCTAATCTGATAATTAAATACATCACCATATGGCAGTGATGAAGCATAAATTGGTGTAAAGTAAACATGTAATAGTATTACCTCCGCATCATAAGATTTCGCGAAATTAAAGCCAAATTCACAAGCCTTCATCGAATAATTAGAGAAATCGACTGGAATAAGTACCTTTTTAGTACGGTATTCTACTTTAGGCGCCTTCTCTCCCACTATACTTTCAGCAAGCCAAGCTGAACTTTCTGTGATTTTTAAAGCACGAGGCAAGTCGCTTTCTTTAATACGCAAACGCACACCAGATGACACAACCGGTTGTATTTGGTTAACATTGTGAATATACGTCTCTATACCCTCATTTTCAAGAACATTCTTCAATATCTGAGCTTTTGTATAAGTCAGAATAGCTAAAGTTACTAATTTGTCTTCCATAATTCGTTTGTTTTATTGAATTTAACAAATAAGAAATCCCAATTGTTTTTGCCAATTGGGATTCTGACTTTATCTTTTATTTAAGCCTGCATAGCTTCGGTAGCTTCTTCTTTTCTCATATTCAATTCATCCAATATCCTTAATGCCCGATCAAGCACAGTGGTATCATCAATCATAACCAATCCACCATCCGGACCAGGCTCAAGATGTATTCCGACACTTTTCCCCTCCTTAAAGTTATGACCACCAAAAAAGTTTCTCACCGTGTCGACGTTTAAATTTAGTTCGTCGGCTATTCTATGCATGCTACCGCTAGGCAATGAATCTTTAATTTTACGAAGTTCATTAAATGTTATTGTTCTCATGTCTCATAAATTTAATGGTTAATACTACGTGACTATATTATCACGCTATAAACTTAAGGAAAAAAAAAGATAAAACAAAAAAAAAGTGCTTCTTTTTTCGCTAAAACAATCTAAATCAATAGTAACTTCTTATAATACAATAAAGTCCTTCTTCAATAGATCCAATACTATTAAAGAGGGACTTTGATAAAATATTTATAGATTCTATTCTCAAATAATTTCAATCGAACTAACCGGTACCCATCCTACCTTTCCATCTTCAAGACGAATTTCTTTCCAGTCTTTCATAGAGCTATCTTTAATATCAACTTTATGCCCTTCATGAAGAATAAACAAACTAGTACCATTCTCACTGGGTGTACTCCTAACCGTAACACTTGGATTCATTATGATTGCACTATCCCGATGCAATAATTCTTCTTTTTGCTTAGAAGCAAAAACATTGGCCATTACAACAACTATTAGAAAGACTATGCCTGTAATAAATCCCACTTTCTTCAACACCACTTGTTTTGAGAATATAAAGAAATAGAGAGATACGATTAGCAACAGGAAGCTCACAACACCCCATACAGCCCATGCATCTACGCTCATACTATTAATCAATGCTTTGGTCCACGTCACAAAGAACACCTCGGGCACAGCTTCCACCTTGTCAACAGTCTTACCACGAGCTATCTCTAAATTAGCACGAATATCTCCGTTACCAGGTTGAAGTAATAATGCTCTTTCATAATTTAAGATAGCCTTTGCTATCTCATTGACTTTATAATAGCTATTTCCAAGATTATAATATACATCAGCTGCATCTCCTTTACGTAATAGTGATTCATAAATTTGAATTGCAGATGCAAAATCATTTCTTATATAAGCACTGTCGCCTTCAGATTTCGTAGCATCCTCTAATTTAGAACTGGAAAACTCTGTATTACGAATATTGACAGAATCTCCTTCCATCCTCTGAGTAGAATCTGTTACTAATGAATCCTGCCCGAAAGAAGTCACTGCCACTAACAAGCCCAAAGTAAAAAACAATATTTTTTTCATGACTTTATCTTCTCTAATTTAGCGTTTTATTGAATTCTCCATCTTACTAACCACTTCCAACGATGATGAATAAACCTTATCCATAGCTTGACTTTCATCTCCCGGCGCAAAACGTGCAAACTCACACTCATTCAGAGCAGCCAAGAAATCTTTTATCAACTCGTCACTGACTCCATGATTTCTAAGTTTATCTTCCACATTATCTTTTGACAAACGAGAAACCGGAATATTAAGTTTATCACTAATATACCCCCACAAAGCTTTGAGTACTTCATCATAAAATGCTTCTTTCTTATTCTCTGCAAGCAATTTTCCAGCCAACTTCATTCGTCTTGCAGCTACTTTATTAGCTTTCTTTGTACGCATCTTAGCTACATTTGCATTTTCTGCAGCTTGCTTACGGTAAACTATGAAGAATATGATAAATATAACAGCAGGAATAATGTAGAATAGCCAATAAATTAAAGAACCGAATAAAAGACTATCTTTTGGCTGAAGCTTAACATCATTCAATTTTATATAGCGAATGTCTTCACCTAATATTTTCAGATCCTCTTTATTTGTAAAGTTTGCAATAACCTGATCTGCATTTCCTGCCCCTTTTTCCACTTTGACTTCATAATCTTCAGTACTCAGTGTTTTATAAGACTTTGACTTTATATCAAAATAACTGAAAGAAACTCCCGGAATCTTATAAACTCCAGCATGTCTCGGAATGGCAAGATATTCAATAACCTTACTTCCTGAAAGTCCTTCTTGGGTCAAACGAACTTTACTGTCCATCTTCGGTTCATATACATCAAAATCTTCTGGGAATTTTATTTCCGGGTTGGCTATTAATTTCAAGTTACCAGTTCCTGAAATTACCAGCTTTACCGTTATAGCATCATTCGTCTTCACTTCTTTAGAATTAATAGAAGAAGTGATGCTAAACTCCCCTACTCCTCCAGAAAAGTTAGCGGGTTTACCAGCAGGCAACGGAGTTACATTAATTGTGATTTTGGGTGTCACGATTACCTTACTCACATTTACATAATTGCTACCACCATTAAAAAAAGCATCAAATGGATCATCAGATTGTACAGCTTTCGCGATAGTAGCATCAAAACGTGCAGGTTCAATCGTCAGCTTTCCGGATTGTTGAGGAAATAATACAAATTGACGATATACAGTCGTAAAATAATTCCTTCCCTTATAATGTTCCTGTGACCATTTAGCATTAGCCGGCATTTCTATTTCTTGAGAATGGAATCCCTTAAAATCAGGTAGTTTCACATTCTCAAATCGAAGTTGGGACTCACGAGTATAAATTTTAAAAGTTAAAAGGAAAGCCTCCTGCTCATATACATTAGTCTTATTGGCTGTAGCAGTAATAAGCAGATCCTGATTGGAAGCGGAAGAGGATGTCCCAGTTGGGCTACTTGATGACGAAGCGCTACTACCGCCAGTATTTCCTCCAGCTTTATCGGGAGGAAGAACCTTTATTTTTACCGAATTAGAAACCATCTGATTTCCATCTGCCGTAATCGTAGCACCCGGAATAGAATATTCTCCTTCAGCCGTAGCCATCAGAATATAAGTAAAAGTAATACTATTATTGGTAACCCCATTAATCGATTGCATACGTTGCGAACGATTAGGTCCCATTAATACATCAAACCCTTTTATAGAAGGCACACGAAAATCCCTTACTTTTATCGTATTTACTGTATACGATAACCTAAACTGGTCACCCACTACTACAGCATCAGGTGCAGATGCAGTAAATACTACCTTCCCATCAGCCCACGCCTGTGTAGTCACCGCTACCAGTGCAATCAATAAGAAAATCAATTTTCTCATTTCCTCTGAAGTTTTTATCATCAATTATTTTATTATTACCAATCCTTCTCTAAACGTCTTCCCTGAAGAGTCTGCTGCTTCTTCACTTTATCTTGAACACCTTTTTCATCTTGCATTACAGAATTAAGCAACTGCTCTGCATTTTCCTTAGACATTTCATTGTCGTTTTTCTCAGATTTAGGAGGTTGCTGTTGCTGTTTATCCTTATTTTGATCATTTTGCTTATTCTGATCTTTATTATCTTGTTGCTTTTGCTGATCATCTTTATTCTGATCCTGATTTTGGTCTTGGTTCTGTTGATTTTGCTGTTGATCTTTCAACAACTTTTGAGCCAATGCCAAGTTATAACGGGTTTCATCATCTTTCGGATTATTTCTCAAAGACATCTTATATGCTTCAACCGCTTTCTGATAATCTTTACCAGACTGGAATAATACTCCCATATTATGATAAATCTGTCCCAACTTGGCCTTATCTTTTTCTATTTGAGTTGCAGCTACATATTGCTCCATCGCATCTTTAAACTTTTGCTGTTGCGACAACGTATTACCCAAATTATACATAGAAACAATTGATTTGGGATTCACCTCTAATGCTTTTCGGTAATTAACCTCAGCATCCACAAAAACACTGTCCTTAAAAAGACGATTGCCTTTACGGATATAATCACGCTCAGCTTTTTGTGCAAATGTACCCAGAGAGAGGGATAGCAACAGAGCGAATAATATATATTTACTTCTTGACATACACATTATTACTTATTAGAAAACAACCGAATGTTTTTAAATAATGGATTTTTACGATCTAAAATCAACATCTCTACCAATAATAAAAGCAATATCATCCAAGCAATTACTTGGAATTGTTCATTATATTCTGTATAAACCTTAGACTCAACATCTGATTTAGCCATCTTATTAATTTCTTGATTAATAGCCTTTTGCGCAGAATTTGAGTTATCTACACGAACATAAATCCCATTCCCGACCTTTGCAATTTCCTGACACATAGCCTCATTCAAACGGGTCACAATTACATTGCCTTCACGATCACGGCGAAAATCGTTACTACCTTCAATTGGAATAGGAGCACCATCGGGCAAACCAACTCCCAAAACGTTCACTTGAATACCTTTTTTGGCAGCTTCTTTAGCAGCTTCAACAGCCCCACCTTCATGGTTCTCACCATCGGTAATCACTACAATAGCACGTCCTACTCCTTCTTGTGGAGTAAAGCTGCGAGCTGCCAGACTGATCGCTGCACCAATAGCTGTACCTTGTTTAGATATTAACGAAGGATTAATAGATTCCAGAAACATCTTAGCGGAAATATAATCACTCGTTATTGGCAACTGAGTAAAAGCATCTCCCGCAAATACAATCATACCCACTTTGTCATTCTCCATACCATCTACTAATTTAGATATAAGCCTCTTAGCTTTTTCCAAACGACTTGGCTGAACATCTTGTGCAAGCATAGAGTTAGAAATGTCCAATGCAATCATAACCTCTACTCCTTTACGCTTTACAGTTTCAAGTTTAGAGCCGAATTGTGGACGGGCTAACAATACCGCAAACAGACCTATGGCGGTAAATACCAACCAGAACTTTACATCGGGACGATATTTAGATACATCAGGCATCAGTTGTGCCATCAATACCGGATCCCCGAATTTACGAATAGCTTTCCTCCTTCTATAGTTAGAAAAAAGATAGAAGGCTACCAACAATGGTAGCAACAACAACAAATATAAATATGCAGGTTCTTCAAATCGAAACATCTTTCTATCTATTTTATGGTATCTTCTTCAATATTGAGTTACGTAATAGTAGTTCAAGCAGTACACATAAGAAAGCAGCCAGCGCAAACCAACGATATTCTTCCTGACGCTTACTATACTCTTTCACGTTCAATTTCGTTTTCTCCAATTTATCAATCTCTTCATAAACCTCTTTCAGTTTCGAATTGCTGGTAGCACGAAAATAGTTTCCATCCGTAATACCTGCTATTTGAGTAAGGGTTTTTTCATCAATTTCAACCGGCGTATTAATATACTGTACTGTTCCCCCAACCGGTACCGGATAAGGAGCCATACCATTTGTTCCCACACCAATAGTATAAACACGTATACCAAAACTTTTTGCTATTTCAGCAGCTGTCAATGGAGAAATATCCCCTTTATTATTTGTACCATCTGTCAGCAAAATAATCACTTTTGATTTTGCTTTACTATCTTTCAGCCTAGTTACTGCATTAGCAATTCCCATTCCCACTGCTGTCCCATCCTCAATAATATCGCACTTAATACCTTGAAATAGATTCAGTAATACAGCATGATCTACCGTTAAAGGACACTGAGTAAAACTTTCACCGGCAAAAAGCGTAATACCTATATTATCATTCGGACGGCCATTAATAAATTCCGCAGCTACATCTTTAGCAGCCTCCAATCTATTAGGCTTCAAGTCCTCTGCCAACATACTGGTAGATACATCGATAGCTAACATAATATCAATACCTTCGATTTCGCTGTTTTGCCAGCTATTGGTTGTTTGAGGGCGTGCCAAAACCAAGATGATCAATATTAGAGCAATGATGCGCAAACCAAAAGGTACATGCAGCAAATAGTTCCTATAACTTTTCGGTGCATGTGCATATACACGTGCATCAGAAATCTGAAGAGTCGGCTCCGTCTTCTTCCGCTTCATTATATACCACACAATATATGGTATAAGCAACAGCAGCAAAAACAAATATTCAATATTGGCAAAAACCATTCTATTTACAATTTACTATTTCTTATTTTATATGATAAAAGTAAAAACCTATTACGCAAACAGATTATAGAGTTGTAACCCTATATATACAAAGGTTCCAATAAGAGCAGCCGACAAAAATACAATACCACATATCAGTAATATCTTTGTACGCAAAGATCTTTTCTCTATAATGGTGATTTCAGTAGGCTGTGGCTTCAGGTTCTCTTCTTCCGGTTGTTTGGTTTCATTAATAAAATCAATTGCATTAATTAAATTCGCATCATTTTCGTTCATTTGCGGATCATGCTTAGCGAATTTAACCAAATCGGCTGTCTGGAATAAATATTTTAAATCTGATATAGCTTCTTTATCATTAAATTCAAGCAATTTATCTATAATTTCAGATGAAGTCATTTCCAATGCATTAAAACCAAATCGATTCTTAATATATGTGCGAAGGGCATCTGTCAATTCCGTATAATACTCCTTCGGTTGTCCCTTTTGCCATATCTTCTCTGTCTTAATACGCTCTATCTCTTTCATTGCCAGTTGATGTGGAGGCAACTTAGGCTCAACCTTTATTTTACGAATAATAGGCTTATTATCACGGATGCGAACAATCAAATAAATGAGCAATCCTAACAGTGGTAATGCCCAAAAAGAGCAACCAATCAAGCCATACCAATCTTCCCATGCAAAAGGAGCCTTCATAACGGTCTTCTGACCAAAAAACTGATCAGGATGCAAAGTATCCACAGGCATTGAGTACACTTTCAATGCCAATGCTTTCGATTTATACTCTTTATTATCAATCTTCACACCCATAGGAGGAATATAATATAAAGCTGAATCAAAAGAAGTTACCGTATACTCCTGGGTAATTAACATTCTCTGGCGATCATTTAAATATTGTGTATCAGGTTTAGCAGTTTCCACAATTTCCACCCCACGTACCAGCGTATCTGTAAATACCGGAAAAACAGCTTTCTGCTTCACATCCATCGCTACTTGTAACTGCACTTTTGCCTGTTCTCCTATTAGAATTTGCAAAGAGTCTATTTTAGCATCGACAGTCACAGACTGTGCAGCAATTCTGCCAGAAACCAGAAATAACAATACTATCAGAAATATATTTTTATTCATCTTTCCTGTTAATTTCGTTTAGCAAATAAATTCAGTAACGCTTTCACGTAATCCTGATCAGTACGTACCGAAACAGAATCAACATTACTTTTGGTAAACGTCTCGTCTAACTCAGTTTGTTTATTTACCCACCATTCATGATGCGCCTTACGCACTCCGGCCGAAGATGTGTCTATCCACTGTTCATGTCCGGTTTCCGCATCTTTAATCCGCATCAAACCTACTGCCGGTAACTCAGCTACTCTCCTGTCATATACTTGAATAGCGACAACATCATGTTTCCTATTGGCTATGGTCATTGCATTCTTAAAGCTTTCCTGATCTATAAAATCGGATAAAATGAAAGCTGTACAACGTCTTTTCATGACATTCGTCAGATATTCCAGAGCAAGGCGAACATTTGTACGACGACTTTCGGGCTTAAAATCAATCAATTCACGAATAATGTACAGAATGTGTTTACGCCCTTTCTTGGGAGGAATAAATTTTTCTATTCTGTCTGAAAAAAAAATAACTCCGATCTTATCGTTATTCTGAATAGCAGAAAATGCGAGAGTAGCTGCAATTTCTGTTACCATATCCTTCTTCAGTTGTTTTACGGTGCCAAATTCCAAACTACCGGAAACATCCACCATCAACATCACCGTCAGTTCACGCTCTTCCTCAAACACCTTCACAAAAGGTTTGTTAAAACGCGCTGTCACATTCCAGTCAATGTCACGTATATCATCACCAAACTGATATTCACGCACCTCAGAAAAAGCCATACCTCTACCTTTGAAGGCCGAATGGTACTGTCCTGCAAAAATATTGTTCGACAATCCACGCGTCTTTATTTCAATCCGACGAACTTTTTTTAGAATTTCACTTGTTTCCATCTATTTAATTGAGAATTGAAAGTTGGTAATTGAGGATTATTCATTCTCAATTAAAATTAAGGCACTTCTATCTTATTCAATATTTTACTTACAATTTCATCAGAAGTTACATTGCTGGCTTCCGCTTCATATGTCAATCCGATACGATGCCGGAGGACATCATGTGCAACAGCACGTACATCTTCCGGAATCACATAGCCACGACGTTTAATAAATGCATAAGTACGTGCAGCCAAAGCCAGATTAATGGAAGCACGAGGTGAACCACCGAATCCAATCATATCTTTCAGCTCTTTCAAATCATATTTTTCGGGATAACGTGTAGCAAATACGATGTCTACAATATAGCGTTCAATCTTTTCATCCAGATAAACCTGGCGTACTACTTTACGGGCTTCAATTATTTCTTCTGCCTTCAAAATAGGTTTCACATTGAATTTCTCTCCATTAATGTTTTGGCGAATAATTAATTTCTCCTCTTCCTGCTTCGGATAATCAATAATCACCTTAAGCATAAAACGGTCTACCTGAGCTTCCGGAAGCGGATATGTACCTTCCTGCTCAATCGGGTTCTGTGTAGCTAACACAAGGAATGGCTCAGGCAACAAGAATGTCTCTTTACCAATGGTCACCTGACGTTCCTGCATTGCTTCAAGCAGGGCACTCTGCACTTTGGCAGGCGCACGGTTTATTTCATCGGCCAATACAAAATTAGCAAAAATCGGACCTTTTTTCACTTGAAAGGTTTCATCTTTCTGACTGTAAACCATAGTACCTACAACATCGGCAGGCAACAAATCAGGCGTAAACTGTATGCGGCTGTATTTTGCATCGATCAACGAAGCCAATGTCTTGATTGCCAAAGTTTTTGCCAATCCTGGTACACCCTCAAGCAATACATGCCCGTCAGAAAGTAGCCCGATTAACAGTGACTCTACCAAATGTTTCTGACCCACAATGATCTGGTCCATGCCTGTTGTAAGATTGGTAACGAAAGCACTCTGTCTTTCAATCCGCTCGTTCAATTCGCGGATGTCAATTGATTCAGCCATAAATACTAATTATTTTATTGTTTAATTTCTTACTTATAATATAAATGAAACCTATGTTGTAAGGCTTTTTAATTTCGATTCCAAAAGTACACTATATCTTTAACCATTCCAACTAATTTTTATTAAAAAACAATGCGAAGTCTTTAGATTAAGGTACTTTCATACGCTTTTGTATTTGTATAACATAAACACGGCACCCGGATGTATACAAGTTTATACACCCGGGTGCCATACAAAGCCGTTACTTTTTAACAAGTTCCGGTATTTTAAGTACAGTACCATATGGCACACTATTCGGATTCTTAATCACTCCCTGATTATGCTTAACAATATAAGGCCACAAATCTTTTGTACCATAGAAGCGTAAAGAGACCTTGGTTAAAGTCTCCCCCTCTTTCATCGTATAGGTAGTCTTAGTACCGGTAATTATGTAGTTTACAGAATCCGGCTTAACAGGTATTGACACCACCTTCTTAGTAACCTTTTCCTGAGAAACCGATTTACTCTCCGATACTTTATCCGTTTTCACCGACACAGGTTTAGGATTCACTACCTGTTGTTTATCCTGCATTTTTACCACCACTTCGGCTATAGTATCTGTTTTCATAACAGTATCTAACGGGACTTCCTTTATAGGCTCTTTTTTCTCCACCGCTTCAATTACGGTTGATTGCATTTCTTTTTTAGAAAACAAATCCGGATAATAAACAAAAACCAGAGCAGCACTACAAAGCAGCATAACAACCGCTATGATAGTTACCAAATAAGGGACAGGAGACTTCTCTTTTTTGAATTTAATTTCTTTTTGGGGGTGCCTCTCCTTTCTCGTAGGAACAATCGGAACTTCTGCTTTCTGAATCTCCCGAGCAATTATTTCTTCTGCAGTCAGTTTAGGAGCCTCGCCTTCTTCTATTTCTTTTTCCGCCTGCTCTTGTTCTTCCTCGAATCCTTCGTCAGTCTTATCTGGTTTAATGTCTTCCGATACTTCATCAACAGATAATCCTTCTATTTCTATAATAGTCTTTGTGCCCGTATCCTTGCAGGTTTCCTTTTCAACTTCTTCTGGCACATCAACCATTCGACCTCCAATTTCTATATTTTCCGTTTTTTTCGTATCCTCCTCAATATCTCCAGTAGTAGTCTCAGCATTCTCAGTGCTTTGCTCCGGCATACCCTCCGATTCTACTGTTTCTATCTGCTCTGCTGCCTCTATAGGCTCTGTTTCAATCTGCTCTTTCCCTGAGACATCCTCCATAAACTGTACCCCTTCTACTCCAGGCACATCCACCGGATCTCCCTCCAATTCCTCTATCGGCGTATCTTCCAATACAGTATTCTCATTCAGTACAACCGTCTCAAAATGAGAAAAAGGCCTATTAATAATATCCCGCAAAGAAGGATCAGGAGTAAAAGAAATCTTTGTATGTCCTTCTATCTTAATTCGTTCGCCTGTATTGATATTTACACTTTCACGGCTATTAACCCCTATCAGTTTAAATGTTCCCAGCCCCCTGATTTTCACGTACTGATCATTCTCCAGAGCCTGTTCTATCAACAGAAAAAACTCCCGAACAAAAACATCGGCATCTTTTTGAGGGACCCCATGCCTGCTAACCAGTAAATCAACAAAATTCTGTATAGTCAACCTTTCATTCATACGGAAATGCTTCTTTAAACTTATCCTTTAAGATTGGACTTGGCTTGAATGCCAACACCAGTTTGGGTGGAACCAACAAGCGTAGTCTGGTGACAGGATTAATGACAATACGCTCAGCCTTCTTTTTTACTTCAAAAGCACCAAATCCCTGTATACCTATAACATTACTTTCCTGCAGCTCCTGAATGATGTCAGACAGCAGAGTAGTTATCAAGTCAGAAGTATCTTTTGTATTATATCCTAACCTGCGCGAAAGTTCTGAAGTAAATTCTTTATTATTCAAAATACCACAATTTTAAAAGTGTGTTGCTATATTAGTCAATCCGAATGAAAAAACAAATTCTTAGGAAAATATCTTTAGATAACTTTCGCAAAAAGATCGAATTCATCGGAATCAATCACCTCTATTTGATAAAAGTTACCAACCGTCAGACTATCTCCCTCACACTTTATTAATACCTCAGGATCTACTTCCGGAGAATCAAATTCAGTGCGCCCAACATAATAATCACCCTCTATACGATCAATGATAACTTTCATTTGCCACCCCACCTTAGATGCACTAAGTTCAGCAGAAATCCCCTGTTGAATATCCATCAATTCATCCAAGCGGGCCTGTTTCACTTCTTGAGGAATGGAATCTTCATAATTAGCTACCGCATACGTACCCTCTTCCTCTGAATAAGCAAAAGCCCCCATTCTATCGAAACGGACTTTACGGACAAACTCTTTCAATTCCTCAAAATCCTCTTCTGTTTCACCCGGATGCCCCACCATCAACGTTGTACGTAAATGAATACCGGGAACTTCTTTACGAAACTGTTCAATTAACCGATAGGTGTCTTCTTTGGTCACATGACGCCGCATACGTTGCAACATGTTATCACTAATATGTTGCAATGCTATATCCATGTATTTGCATACATTATCCCGTTCACGCATCACTCTAAACAAGTCTTCAGGAAAATGTGCCGGGTATGCATAGTGTAAACGTATCCATTCCACACCCGGAATCTCAGAAACACGCTCAATCAATTCCGGGAGCATTTGTTTCTTGTATAAATCGACTCCATAGTAAGTCAACTCCTGGGCAATCACCTGAAACTCTTTCACACCATTGGAAACCAAGTATCTCACTTCGTCCAAGATCTCTTCCATGGGACGAGACACATGACGTCCTGTAATGATTGGTATAGCGCAATAAGAACATTTACGGTCACACCCCTCTGATATTTTCAGATAAGCATAATGTTTAGGGGTAGTTAGCGTACGTTCAATATGAAGTTCGTCATGGTAGGCTTTTCCCAAGTCCTGCAACAACTCTTTCCAGTTGAATTTACCATAAAACTTATCAACCTGAGGAATTTCAATCGCCAATTCTTTTAAATAGCGTTCCGAAAGACAGCCCATAACAAAAAGTTTTTCCAGACTTCCTTCTTCTTTTTCCTGGGCAAATTCCAGAATCATATTAATTGATTCTTCTTTCGCATCACCGATGAAACCGCAGGTATTGATAACTGCTATTTCTCCTGTCGGTTTTTCCGAGTCATGGGTAACATCATATCCGGCTTCTTCCAACTGACGCATCAACTGCTCCGAATCCACCAAATTCTTAGAGCACCCTAATGTTATGATATCTATAGTTTTTCTTTTCATGCATTCTCTCCAAATAAGGAGTCTACAAATTCTTTCTTGCGGAAAACCTGCAGGTCTTCCATACCTTCACCCAATCCAATATATTTCACCGGAATCTTAAACTGGTCTGAAATTCCGATAACAACGCCTCCCTTTGCCGTTCCGTCCAGTTTTGTTATAGCCATGGCAGTCACCTCTGTAGCCAACGTGAATTGTTTAGCCTGCTCAAAGGCATTCTGCCCGGTTGAACCATCAAGCACCAGCAACACCTCATTCGGAGCATCAGGTACCACCTTCTTCATTACATTCTTAATCTTCGTCAGTTCATTCATCAAACCGACCTTATTGTGTAGGCGTCCTGCTGTATCTATAATCACAACATCCGCATCATTAGCAACGGCCGAGCTTAATGTATCAAATGCAACCGAAGCGGGATCAGCACCCATTTTTTGTTTTATCACCGGTACACCTACTCTATCTCCCCAAATTACAAGCTGTTCTACAGCCGCTGCACGAAATGTATCGGCCGCACCCAAGTAAACAGATTTACCGGCTTTCTTGAATTGATAAGCAAGTTTACCAATGGTAGTTGTTTTACCAACCCCATTCACACCCACTACCATAATGACATAAGGCTTTTTCTCTACCGGAACATCGAAATCAGCAACATCATCCGAATTATTCTCAGTCAACAATGCTGCAATTTCTTCACGCAGAATTGAGTTTAGCTCTTGTGTATTTACATATTTATCTTCTGCCGCACGTTTTTCAATACGTTTAATGATATTAAGGGTAGTCTCTACTCCCACATCCGATGTGATAAGCACCTCTTCCAGATTATCCAGCACTTCATCATCCACCTTCGACTTGCCGGCTACCGCACGGGCAATCTTGCTGAATACACTTTCTTTGGTTTTAGATAATCCTTTATCTAAAGTTTCCTTCTTTTCCTTTGAGAAAAAACTAAAAAATCCCATGATTACAATTATTTGTATAATACATTATGCTACAAAGATATAATAAAACTGGCGTAAAGTAAAAATTGAAGCGAATAAAATTGGCAAAAAAAATCCCCTCAATGAATATCAGTGAGAGGATTTTTCAGGTTGCAATCTAATGCAACCGGCTTATTTCTTAAAAAAGTCTTGTACTTTTTCGTTAGGAACCATTTGTTCATCAAAAATGTAAGCTCCAGTCTTCGGAGATTTAACCATTTTGATAACCTTAGTATAAGCACGACCTTCTTTAGATCCTTCGTGCAAACTTGCTACTGTTTTCTTTGCCATGGGTTATACTCTTTCTTTTTTATTTAATTTCTTTGTGTACTGTTACTCTCTTCAGAATCGGGTTGTATTTTTTCAACTCAAGTCTTTCTGTAGTATTCTTTCTGTTCTTAG
>PPYE01559497.1_pt1 | contig 26580 bp, 25 predicted proteins | sample 1559881 | NCBI WGS metagenome assembly PPYE01 (sample SAMN08240022, study PRJNA423297) | Human gut metagenome, whole genome shotgun sequencing project. | reverse complement strand
AATAGAGCGGGTGATGGGAATCGAACCCACGTATCTAGCTTGGAAGGCTAGTGTTCTACCATTGAACTACACCCGCATAATCACTGATATCTCAGTGCTTTGTTAAGATATCATAATTATATTATAAAGTCAAGTATTTTATGCCAATATGTTCTTTCTGACATGTTTTATCGACACATATACTTGACATTATCTGTTCTTAGGAATAAATTATGTTAGTTGCATTTTAGTTTGTAAAATATTATGGAGTAATTTCAATGACTAACAATTCAGACCACATTTTTTCTAATATAGATATAAGGAAGCTTCTAATTCCTATCATGCTGGAAAATCTCTTGGCTTCACTTATGGGAACTGTTGATACTATGATGGTAAGTAATGTAGGTGCATCTGCTGTTTCAGCAGTATCGCTTGTTGATTCCATCAATATTCTTGTAATACAGGCCTTGTCAGCACTTGCTGCCGGAGGTGCAATCCTGTGTTCCCAGTACATAGGAAGCAGCAACCCTAAAGGTGCCAACCGCGCTGCAAGACAGGTATTTCTTGTCATGACAGTGCTGTCGGTTTTCATATCAGCAATATGTCTCGTTCTTCGTGTACCAATGCTTAAGTTCATCTTTGGTTCTGTAGAAGCTGAGGTTATGGCTGATTCACAGGCATACTTCCTGTTTACCCTGTTGTCATTTCCATTCATTGGCCTATATGACGCTGGTGCGTCCATTATGAGAGCCCAGAAGGACAGCAAAAGCCCTATGACAATATCAATAATATCCAACTTCCTTAATATAGGTGGTAATGCTATTCTTATATTCGGACTTGGCATGGGTGTTGCAGGGGCTGCACTATCAACACTTGCATCAAGAGTTTTCTGTGCAGTTGTTGTAATTATTAAATTAAGAAACCCTTCTCAGACTATCTGCGTAAACAGATATTACACAATCCGTCCCGACTGGGATTTAATTAAGAGAGTCTTATATATTGGTATTCCTTCAGGTATTGAAAACAGCATGTTCCAGTTTGGAAAGCTGGCAATCCAGTCAACAGTTTCAACGCTTGGAACTGCGGCCATCGCTGCAAATGCTGTGACCAATATTCTTGAAAACCTTAACGGAGTTGCTGCACAGGGTGTAGGAATCGGACTTATGACTATAGTTGGCCAGTGCATTGGAGCCGGAAGAAAAGATGAAGCCATATATTATATAAAGAAACTCAGTAAAATGGCTGAAGCTGCCATTATTATAAGCTGTCTTGTTGTATTTGCATTGTGCCGACCGATTACCATACTCGGCGGAATGGAAGCAGAAAGTGCAAGAATGTGTTTTGAGATGACTCTTTTCATAACAATAACCAAGCCAATATCATGGGTACTGTCGTTCATTCCGGCGTACGGAATGCGTGCTGCTGGAGACGTGAAATTTTCAATGATAACATCGTGTGCAAGCATGTGGTTATGTCGTGTAAGCTTCACTATATTCTTATGCCGTGTATATGGCTTTGGTCCTATTGCTGTATGGATTGGAATGTTTGCCGACTGGACTGTGCGCGGTATCGTGTTCACTATACGTTTCCACTCCCGCAGATGGCTTAACCATCATATAATTGACTGATCTTAACGAATTGGATTAACGATAAAAAACGCATGTCAGATTGAAAAAATCGGACATGCGTTTTATTATTTTGTTATAAATTATAATATTGTATTGTAAACCATATTATTACAATCAGCCATTATCCTAGAATCCCTTACAGTTACCCTTAAGAGTTGCTCCTGTAATATTAACTTTTCCATTAATATTAGTACAATCTTCAATAATAGCCTTGCCAAATGTTACTTTATAACCAAGTGCAGATGGTTTTCCTGTAAGTGGCCAGTGATAATTATTACCCTTATTAGAATCTGAAATACAATTCTTCATTGTTACAACACCACTCTGGTTGTTTCTATCGAAACCATTAGCATAGTTTCCCTTAGCTGTACATCCAATAAGCTTATGGTTAAGAGGATCTAGGTGAGCTGCCTTTCCTGGTGTTTTATTATCTACTCCACCCATCTTAAATCCGTTACCATCACCATATATTCCATCACAGTATCCATTGTAGTTAGCCTGGCAGTTTACAAGTGTTACTGCTCCATGAGCTGCATAACAATCCCAGCCATCATCACTATTGTATTCAGCTACACAGTTTTCAAAATAATTGCCTTCACCTGAATGAAGTTTTACTGCAAAACCATCAGCATTCTCACCCTTAGCATCTGCATTATGATGAGACTTGCAATTATAAAACTTGTTATTAGCTCCTCCGTTGCTTACCTGAAAACCTGCATCTTCATTATAACAGCATGTTACATACTTTAATGTATTATTAGAACCTGAAATAAAGATTCCATTATCAGAAGCATTCTTAACTGTAATGTTAGAAAGTGTGCTTCCATTACCTGATAATGTAATTCCTCTTCCTGAACTTCCGCTTGTCTGTGAGAAATCTATTGTCGCATTATTCTTTCCTGCAAGATTAACACCTGCTGGAAGTGAAACAGCTCCGGACTTAACTGTTCCATCAATAACTACTGTTTGTCCTGACTTAGCCTTCTTAAGTGCATCTGCTAAAGACATTCCACCAGCCTTAACCACATAATTACCTGATACAGATGAACCTGTTGATGAACCTGAAGATGAGCTGCTTCCTGATGAAGAGCTGCCTGAACCTGATGAACTTCCTGATGAAGAACCAGATGATGAGCTGCCATTAGAATCAACCTGTACTTTGTAAATGTTGATTCCGCTGTTCTCTGAATACAGATATATGTATCCCTTAGAACCTGAATATGAATATGTTCCTAAAGAAGCTGTCTTATTAGCTGCAATAGTTCCAAGCTTCTTTCCATTAGAATCAGCTACGATTAAATTACGGGTAGAGCTTCCACTGCTTCTTAACACTACCTTTATTGTATCAGAACCTGACACTGGTACCTTAACTGAACGGTATGATGTAGTGCCTGTACCAGAAAGAGCCAGACAATATGTATATGCTGTGCCATCTACTGTTACAGATTCCGCCTTAACCTTCATATTCTTACTGCTTGTTGCCATAAGACCAAGTCCGTCTACTGTAGTACTTGATTTAATAGTTCCTAACTTCTTAAAATTAGAATTCTTGAAATTCCATGAATTCTGTGTTGCCGCATTAGCTGACAACGCTGGTGCTGCTGTAAAACATACTAATAATACTGCAACAACAGCTGCAAAAACCCTTCTTGCCTTCTTAATCATTATTAACCTCCCATACATTATAGATTAAATAGCAAAAGAGGCGTTATTTTGCTGGCAGTGTCCGATATCATGCAAAATAAATCGCCTCTGATGCTAAAAATACCATAATAAAGATAAAAATGAAATGGCTTAAAATTACAAAGATTTACGCAAGTGTTTGTGCATTTTGTATAGTTAGTTCTGAAATATACCGTTTTCTTAATACATTTTTACTTAAGAACTGATTTATTGTCACTTACCTTGATGTGAAAGTGGTTATCCTATGTATAATATTTGATTCCTTTAAGAGGATATGGTCAACATTTTTATCGACGTAAAAATGTATTTTACCGCACTTTTATGTACGAATTTTTGTGTTGCATTACATTTTTCCGCACGAACTTTTATATTATATCACATTTTTCCGCACGAACTTTTCTCAATCCACTCATCTGGCATCTCAAAATGCTGGTAATCTTTTGCATGTTCCCAGTCGCCGCCCCACTCAAATCCATGTTCTGCAAATACCTTATAGCACAAATCGTCATGGTCAATCTTATGTGGAAATTCAATGCTTCTGTCCGTATACTTTTCAGCATTGGCAGGTTCTACATTTCTTCTGCCATCAACATATTTCACATAAGGATTATAAAGCGTGTTGATGTCAACCGCCAGCCCTAACGCATGCTTTGACAGCTTCGTTGAATAGGAAATGTATCTGAAATTAAACGCTGAAGAATTATTATCCCTCATCGACTTCTCGTCATCAGCATCATATTCATCAATAAGTCTGATTTTTTCAATCTCATAGCCAGCCTCGTAAAGCTGCTTAAATATATCAAGCACAGCATCAGCAATCAGCCTGTTCACAACCAGCTCACCTGTGTGCGTTTTCCCATCAAATCCGACATGCAAAACTTTAAGATACATCAAATCTTCTCTTGGCACAGTGCAGTTGTCCTTAAATGATTTCCCCTGCATCTTTGCAAATATTCCGTCTGGAATTGGTGATTTGGTGAATGGTTGTCCGCTCATGTGTGACTCCTTTCTTCTGATTATAGTTTCATTATATCATAAGGCCTACCAAAGTGTCACAAAATGAAGATTGAGTATGTCTATAAAACATGTTTACAAAAGCAACCTGCAGGAAAAACCTACTAGATTACATATAAAAGAAGTATTAGTGGGCTTTTTACACTGACAATAAGTCTTGTCTATATTAACAGTCGATTTAATATAAAAAATAAACCTACTACAAACAGGTAATCTCCCGATATAGTAGGCATTTTCTTTTGAAAGCTTGAAATCTTTCTCAGATTTGACCCACTAAATTGACAATGCATCATCAATTCGTAGGTTTTTCTTATTAATACGCACAGAATCCAGCAGGTATTTAGTACTCAAATTCAACTATCCTGCAATTCTCACACATACAAGCTTCCACTTTCGTTCTGTGGCTCGCCTTAAGCGATGTGATTTCAACAAATCCTTTGGCTGTTCTCGCATTTGTAAATACTCCAGGCACTTCATCGGCAAAGCTGAATGCACCGTCCTTACTGCTGAAAAGGTAACCTTTTCTCATCTCCTTATTACATTTTGGACAAATCATACATAACACCTCATTCCTTGATATCTTTGCTAAGAACTGCCATTGCCATGCTAAGTTTTTCTTCAAACTGCTCCGCTTTAACAAGGGCTATGCCTTCATTGTCATCGCCAAGCACAACCAGCCTGCTGCCATTCACCAGTCCAAATGTATCTCTTGCTTCTTTAGGTATAACTATCTGTCCGCGGTCGTTGACTGTCACAACACCCCACATATGTTTGCCCTTCGGTGCAGGCGCCAATCTTTTACTTTCAAGCTGCACATCGTCCTTAATCAATGAATCCATCGTCACGCCATAAAATTCCGCAAGCCTGCCGCATTTTTCAATATCAGGAATTGTTTCACCACGCTCCCATTTGGCGTATGCCTGTCTCGATATTCCAATAACCTCTGCGATATCCTCCTGTGTCTTACCTGCAATTGACCTCAGCATTATAAGATTTTCCTGTAGCATAATGTCAGTCCTTTCTGTTGTTATGTATGTATTATAGCCCATGTAAAATGTGGATTCCACCAATTGTAGTTGTCAGAAAAGTGGGAATTGTGGTGGAATTGGTTGCGTGGAGGGGATTGCATTTATCAATCATATTGATCCTGTCAAAAGCGCATAATTTAAAGCCACTATTTTGTTTAATAACATATCCTATCTTCAAGAAAATCAAACATATAATTGTATCGTATTTTATATTCCACTATGTAACTATTAATTCCCTGCTTGCTGGAAGAACATCTTATATCCGCAGTTCATTTACATCCCACTATGTAACTATTAATTCATAATCTTGATGTTCAGGAAGAGATTAATAATAAACATTTACATCCCACTATGTAACTATTAATTCCAATAACACTCATTATATTTACAGGCGCGTTTCTATTTACATCCCACTATGTAACTATTAATTCAATCTAACATTTGCTCTGCTGCTTTGATTGTGCAATTTACATCCCACTATGTAACTATTAATTCCTTTCGTTCGGTGCTACTGTTACACTTGTAACTGCATTTACATCCCACTATGTAACTATTAATTCTGGGTGACGCAGTAACGGCGACTAGTCCTTGGAGATTTACATCCCACTATGTAACTATTAATTCTATACGCTGTGCATACTGTTCTATATCGTATATCAGATTTACATCCCACTATGTAACTATTAATTCCTGTACTGGTAAATCAATCTCGGCTGATAAGATAATTTACATCCCACTATGTAACTATTAATTCCTGCATTTTTAATACTAATAGTACAGCTTTTATACATTTACATCCCACTATGTAACTATTAATTCTAGCTTTCTGCCTAGCACTCCATTGTAACTAAACAATTTACATCCCACTATGTAACTATTAATTCCCGTAATTTTATATACATCTTTAAACCTCTAATCTAAAGCTGTTATTTGTCGTTCTAATAAAATCTCACATATATTACTAATGTCATTTTCAATAAATTCAAATTAAACGCATAAATTAAGCCTTTGTCGACCTTACTTATATTTTACACTATAATAGGTCGACAAGCAATTTCAAATATATCTTTATCATTTTTCACTTATAACTTTTCTTGCTATTCCCACAATTCACAAAATACATAAGTCGATGTCAAATCAATGCCATTGCTAATTGTAAAAACAGCGATATTTTTACCCTTGAGAATAATTTCATAAGTACGTCTAAAATGTTTTTATATTGTTTAAGGCATTCAAAACTTTGCTATCAGATTCCATATTAAATAAATCTTTTTCATCTCAAAAATATTTTCAATTCCTCAGATTGTCTAATTTGTAAGTCATATTCTTTTAATTTTATCTTTTAAATATATCATTGTTCTGTCTATTTACTACTATATTTTCTCACCAGTTCCCTATCGCTGGCATATATTCACCATCAATTTTCTACTGTGATTACCCATGATGCAACCAGCGTATTCATGATAAAAAGGTCAAAAAAGATTACAAACAGGATTAGAAACAGCAATATACTGTCATGCTAGTTGAGCAGTTTGACAGATTGTCGAAGTATTCGCTGAATCCGGATAATCAGAAAATGTATGCTAATAAGAAAGAGCAGTAAGAAGGTAGCAAATCAAAACAATGTATTAACTAACGAGGATACTAAAATTTTGTATGAAAATATATCGTCAAAATCCTATGTAGTAAATGAGAAACTTAGGAATGGAGGAAGTTATCTTATGAAGAAAAGAAAATGGTTGATAGGCTTAATGAAACATTGAATAAAATTATAATGATAATTTACAAAGGTCTGTATATTTCAAGTTTGAAAAAGTTGTAGAAAAATATGTAAAACGATTCTTGTCAACAACAAAAGGTCAGGTCTATAATGAAGACGGTCAGGTACAAATATATATACAGAATGCTCATAATGGTAGAGATATTTCTTCTGTTAATGCACATGAGCAGGAAGTTTTATATAAGACAAATCAGAGATTCAAAGTACTTAATAAAGAAAGGTTGATGATAAATATTATATCTTGTTGGAGGAATATAATGAGTGAAGAGTTAAAAAAGGAGATACCATTATTTGAAACAACAGGAGAAATTGTTAAAAGAACAAAGGAAGACAAAGAGAGATATGATAAAGATTTTGAAAAGATACTCAAAGAAGCAGGAGTACTTAAAGAAAATCGATCCATTAAGGAAATAAAGCATATTGATTAGTAAAATACCACCGGTCAAGTGGTATTTTTATACCCAATTTTAAGAAAGTGAGGATTTAGAAATGAAGAATTATGCAAGAGCAAAATCTTAGGCAGATATGCTTGCAGAAGATTTGTGCATAGTAGAATAATTCAAAGTTGCACCAGTGCAACAGAATAACGATGAAAAACATTTCTCTTGAAATTACACCTATTCGCAGATTTACATTCCACTATGTATCTATTAATTCTTTGACTTTCAGCAGTCTTTTCTTGTTGCTTCCAAGTATTTACATCCCACTATGTATCTATTAATTCAATCCGCAGGCTTCACTTGTAGCAGGTTTCAAGTCAATTTACATCCCACTATGTATCTATTAATTTCAAGAGATATGTAATCATTTTCATATTCATTGTTATTTACATCCCACTATGTATCTATTAATTCTACTGCGATAACAGGAAAGATTAATGACATAACTGTATTTACATCCCACTATGTATCTATTAATTCCGTCAGGCAAGCAACCTGAAAGAAGGAATAACAAATTTACATCCCACTATGTATCTATTAATTCCAACGGTGTAGTATTCCAGTGTAAGCTTTGTTGTATATTTACATCCCACTATGTATCTATTAATTCTAAGCGCGTGAAAATGAAATTTCTTTTTATCAGAGATTTACATCCCACCATGTATCTATTAATTCCTCTGCCTGTTTAGTGTTTACTTTTTTCTGTGCCTCATTTACATCCCACCATGTATCTATTAATTCGATATAGCCACCATATTCCATAACATCTCGGAACACATTTACATCCCACCATGTATCTATTAATTCGGTACAAGCCCGCTTTTTGTTTATATACCCTTGATTATATTTACATCCCACCATGTATCTATTAATTCGGATTCTGGCAGGTAGCAGAAAGAGCGTTAGGAGAATTTACATCCCACCATGTATCTATTAATTCAGGTGTGCCATTCAATGACGGTTTGCCTATGACGTTAATTTACATCCCACCATGTATCTATTAATTCGCAAGGGCAGACATTAGAATTAAGGCAAGAAGATTTATTTACATCCCACCATGTATCTATTAATTCCCAGTCGTTAGAGCCGTAACGTCCCTTTGTATCAAAATTTACATCCCACCATGTATCTATTAATTCGTTTTTTGTATTCCATTAGTTTATCGGTTATATAATTTACATCCCACCATGTATCTATTAATTCATGTGGCTCTTCTGTTGGTTCTTCTACTGGTTCTTCATTTACATCCCACCATGTATCTATTAATTCCTCCCTGTACTGGTAAGTCAATTTCAGCGGATAAAATATTTACATCCCACCATGTATCTATTAATTCTAACTCTTCAATAGTGATACTAACCTTTCTATATAGATTTACATCCCACCATGTATCTATTAATTCGTAGGAGCGTTTTGTTTTGGCGCTACTGTGAAATGTATTTACATCCCACCATGTATCTATTAATTCCCACTCTGAACAATGTGAATATGCGGTTCTTCTACATTTACATCCCACCATGTATCTATTAATTCTGGACAATGCTATATAATGATTTAGATTGTTTGTTTTAATTTACATCCCACCATGTATCTATTAATTCTCTATAACGCTGGTTGTCTATAATCAATTTTCCGATATTTACATCCCACCATGTATCTATTAATTCATACTACTCTTAAAATCACTTTATAAGTCTTTATGCATTTACATCCCACCATGTATCTATTAATTCTTTATATTATTCTTTAATGCAACAACTCCTTTTTTATTTACATCCCACCATGTATCTATTAATTCCGCCTATCCCAGTGAATACCAAGTAAAGGGAAGCCAATTTACATCCCACCATGTATCTATTAATTCCCACTCCTTTCATTTGCTTTCATTTCGCTAAACATTTACATCCCACCATGTATCTATTAATTCCTGCGAGTAAATCGCAACAATATTACGCTTGTCCTCATTTACATCCCACCATGTATCTATTAATTCATAGAGTTTATTCCAGTGATTTACCACCTATATTTATTTACATCCCACCATGTATCTATTAATTCTATATTATTGGTTTAATGTATGACAGACTTGCTATATTTACATCCCACTATGTATCTATTAATTCCAATCACATAAATAATACATTGTCCGTCATACTCTATTTACATCCCACTATGTATCTATTAATTCCCGTAATTATTAAAGCCTCTCTGTTTCTCAACTCTGAAGCGTTATTCTGTCTACCCTTTAAATCCGCCAACAGATTACTAATACTTTATGCCCTGAATATGCTAGAAGCATAGCAATATCGCCATTGTCGACTCTGTGCATATTTTACACTATTTCTGGTCGACAATCAAATTATGAAACTCGTCAAATCATCTTCCTTACCCCAAAATTCTTTATCCAGCCATTTTTCACTCCTGCTTTTGAATAAAATGACTGAATCCAGATTAGTATTAACATGTGGTTTCAACTCACCCCGTAATTTTTCTAATTGAACTGTTGATATTTCTCCTTCAAAGACAGAATTCTGAATATGCGTCAGATACTTTTTGCAGATTTTGAAAATATGTGACCATCTTTTTTGCCCATTTTCATCTTTACTAACATCATATACAAGTACAATATACATATACTACCACCATATTCTAAACCCTTCATATTCTTTCTCACCTATTAAATGCTTTATAAGCTTATATGCTTCTAACCTCATCAGATACTGGTAAGACACCTGTCTTCCCAATTCTTTATGCATTATCGTTTTCTTCATACGATTCTCAAATTCTGAAACAATAAGTTTAGAAGCTTCTTTCTTAAGATGAAGATAGTTAAGTTCTTTTGTAAAGCTGTCTTCTGTTATCTGTCTTCTGTTTAACAACGAAAATATCAATCTGTCTCCAATCAATGGTTTAAATACTTCCGATATATCCAGACATAATGAATATCTTCTTACTCCCGGTTCATGCAGATAACTTATCGTTGGATTCAGTTGTGTATGATATATCTCGCTTAATAAACGCGTATACACTAGGGAATTAACAAATGAAATCAATGAATTAATCATATTGTCTGGCGGATGCATAACACGCTTATCAAACCGTATATCCTGATTAACAATCACATTCCACGCTGCATAATATCTCTTTCTTATATTTCCTTCAATTCCCATCAATTCTTCTATTGTCCTTGCTTTACAAAGAGTTCCACGAAGTGAATCTATATCCCTCATATATTCCGAGACATCTTTTTCTCGGCCATTATAATATCTGAGATTTCTATATATATTATCTGCTGCCGCCTGTATAAATTTTATGGCAATATCCAATCTCTTATCATAATCCACATAATGTTCAACCTGCTTAACCAGCAACTGACCTGCTGGATTTCCATCCTTTGGATAAAAACTTCCTGAATAATAATTATAATAATTAAAGAAATGTATAGGTATTCCATACTGCGATATATAATTAAGAAATGTCGTATTAAACGACATTTCAGACATTACATATATATCTGAAATTCTTTCAATTGGAATATCTCTTTTTTCTCCGTCATAAGCAGTGAACTGTAATGTATTATCCTTGCGTTTTAAATCCCCATTATTATACACATAAAAACTCTGTTTCAATTATCATCACCTTCTTCTGTCTATATAAAACACAAATCATAATATGCACATTTTTTACATATCTTTTTCTCTTCCAGCTTCGGCGGATACTCCTGATTCTTCACACTAATGATTTCTTTTATAATATCGTCTAGTTTTTTACAGTCCTCATCCGACAATTCTACATCAACATTTTTCTTCAGCAGTGGATAGTCTATCACGCCATGAAGTCCATCCACATTTCTTTTTTTCAGGTAATATAGATAATACTTAACCTGCCATATTCCAGCCTCTTCTATACTCTTGCTCTTCTTTATCTCATGAAGTTCATTTTTTTCATGAATAAAATCAATATTAATAATGCCATCTATTTCAATATGCTTATCATCCCGCTTGTAACTGTTCTCATCCAGCAATTTTCCAAGCTGCACATTTTCATTCTCATCTTCCATATTAATCTGATGACAAAAATACCATAACTTTCTTGAGCACACGAAATAATAATAAATCATCACTCCTGTTATTCTTTCTTCCATAAAATGCTCCTATCGTATGAATATTCAGACATATATATCTCTTTCATATTCGCCTAAAACTAACCCTGCTCCTGTTAAATCCACAACATTGAAATCGTACATAATACATGATCTATGAATATCACTACCATATATTACATCACGATCTATCCCATCCGGATATTTCTTATAAGCATATAACTGTATAGAAATCACATATGAATCCAGCTTTGTTCTTGCGTCATTCTTCTCTCTTCTATCAGCATTAGAGCTATGCATTATATCAATACACTCGCTTATAACTTCACGATTATCTTCATATACGTCATCAGGAATAATTTTAATACTGTTAATATCCCTGAATTTTTCATCAGCTTCACTTTTACTGTATTCTGCTGGTGTCAGTTCTTTAAACATTGCAAGAAACTTCTCTATATCCCTGTAATAATCCGTATCCTTTATCTCATCTGTACAGTATACTTTATTGATATATTCAGATTTGTCTGATTCTGTCATAACTCTGCCAATATATTTTTCTAAACACTCAACAGAACGAGTGTATATCTCACGATTATATATAGCCCGGCTGACTCCTACTCCATTTGCATTAATGTATATATGTATATTGGCCTTATCCGGAATATACCGACCTTTCCTGTTGCATCTTCCCATTCTCTGCAACAAACTATCAGCCGTACTCATCTCTGTATACAACACATCAAAATCAATATCCAGACTTGCCTCAACTAACTGTGTTGTTACCCATATTCCCGTTTCATTTTCACTATCTGAGAACTTTATAATCTCATTTTCCAGCATTCTCTTATGTTCTTTGGTAAATCGTGCATGCAGAAGATGAACATTATCTGTTTTTTCGGTCAGGCTTTTATATATCTGCTGTGCCTTTTTTACCGTATTGCATATTACAAGAACCTTTTTATCATAGCTATCTTCTACAACCCTATCTATTTCTATATCGCCATCTTTTATATCTATCCAATGTCTTTTAAGATTCGATAATGCAGAAAAATCCCTGTATTCATACTGATTATCAGCCATCAATCCATATTTATGCATAAGACTTCCCAATACCGGTGGAAATGTTGCTGTTATTATGGCAAATTTCCCACCCATATCAGTCACTATCTTTAATCCATATATTATTGCTGCTATTACTGATGGACTATATGCCTGTATCTCATCAATAATTATCTTAGAATATTTCAATGTAGCTGCAAATATTTCTGTTCCCAACGCCTTATACACAAACTTAAACAACTGATCTACTGTACATATAGTAAGCGGCTGAGATAATAATTTTGCTTTCTGATATTTTTCATATCCATCAGAATCTGTTTCGTTTACCTGGTCTTCAAAATAATAATGCATACTGTCTGAATGAAGTATTGCCACGTCCTTATATTCATACCTGTCTCTTATTCTTTCATATATTGCATTCGATGATACTACATATGGCAATGTATAAAATCCCTTTTCACCATTAAGCCATAATAATGATGCCTCTGTTTTTCCCATTCCAGTTGGTGCAACCACAACAAGATTCTTATCACATTTATCTCTCATATACTCCTGAACTGGTCTTAATCCATGCTGTTGAAAAATGTTTTCTATAGATGTTTTAAGATATTTTGTTGTGAAAGCAGAACAATCCTCTGCTTCTGTATAACCAGCACTCACTGTATAATCAAATTTATTCAGCAGACCTTTGATTAGCACAAATTCCTGCCATTCATGCAAATATTCATTCTTATCATAACAGCTCATGATGTATTTGCTTCCCGATATGCTGCCTGTATTTCTGAACAGAAGATATTTATTTATACCCGAAACCTTAGCTTTGATACTTTCATCATTTAAAAAATCCCTTATATATGGGTTATAGTATTTCTTACAGAAATTTAATATTATATCATCACCGTTTTTATCTTCTCTGACATGATGATGATATACTGCTGTATAGAAAGCTTTATAATCATCATTATCTGCTTCTGGTATATGATTCTTAAATTCTTCAGGCGATGTCGTCATTGCACTTAAAAATCCGTGTGGTATCTCCTGAGTCTTTATTACATCCAGCTCTTTATTTATCTTAGATTGAAAAACAATGTTTGCCTTTCCCAGGTCATGCACTCTGCATGCTTCTATTATTATTGCTTTTTCTTTTTCTGTAAAATAATGTCCGAATTTTTCAAAAAAATCCTGTGCACATTTAACTGTATCATCCAGATGCTGTTTTAATGTCACCTGTTCTTCTTTAGAACCCCCATTCGGAACTGACTTTGCAAAATATTCCATCTACCCCTCCATACATTTAAATCCACAATGTAACTATTAATAAAATCTCATCACGCAAATATTACAACATCTTCATCATCCGTATCATCTACATACGCTCTTTCCAGGCATTTATGAGGCGGGCAGTAATATGCCTTAACTCTTCCACCTTCTTTTTCAGACTTCCATCTCCTTAACCCCTGTTTAGTTATCTCATATTCTTTATTCAATGTATAAACAGTTGCTTCAACAGGTTCTTCCCCCATGTAAGACACAGGAATATACATATCGTGATTAGTCAGTACTTCTTCATCTTCTTTTAATGAAACAATTCTGACATCTCTTATATCTATAATATCCTCATATCTTCCAAGAGACAGATACGTTGGCGGATTCTTAAGTGCCTGATATATTATTTCAAAATCAGCCTCATCCTCTGGCACAATATGTATTATGAGCTTGCATTCACATAACAGTTCAACATTGGCTATTCCCTTAAATATTCCATAATTATCGCCATCTTTTACGCATATCTGATGCCTGCCTTCTTCATATCTGGCACCTGCTGAAAATGAATAGCGTGTATACAGATCAGATATAGTCCCTTTGTTATCGCCCTGAATACTCAGCTTCATTTTGTGATACTCTTTAAATCCACATGCGGCATGTATCATTCCACTTACTGTTGAATATGGTGGAAGAGGATAGGTCTCTTTAATTATAAAACTGCTCGGTTTTCTATAATTAACAAGATTCTGAAAACAATCCAGTCTTATTGCTCTATGCATAGTACTCATCCACTTTCTTCTTAAACTCTCCAAATGCTTCTGCTATTGTTACAGCCCCAAGTTTTTCCTTAATCTGACTGTCATTATTAAAGATTCCTGATGTTACTCCTACTATTGTAGAATTTTCAAGATCTTCACTACTTTCTTTCATTTCTACCAATGTATCAACATTTATCATATTATTATCAATCTTAACTATGTTTTCAAAAAACGGATTCTTTCTTTCATAGTTACCACCTATGATAAATAATGGAGATAAATTCTCTCTCCTGCCGCGTATATCTCTATAAAGATACTGAACGGTTTCAAGAAGTGTTTTAACCCTTTTAGCTTTTTCCTCCTTTGATACATTAATCTCTCCATCAATTCCAACCCTGTCAAGATCCACTGAAATTGTATATGCATAATAAGAACGGTGAATTTCACTCTGTGCAATACCATTGTCAAGATTCTGGCGCTTAGCTAATCCCATATTAGTAAGAAACTCCAGCTCCCCCTGATATGGTTCAAGTGATATAGCGTTGCTAAGTCTAGCCACTGCACTTCTTGTTGATGCACCTCCCCTTGCATTATCGTCCTTTGCCATTGTCTTCATATAACCAAATAAATCTATTTCTGGGTAATCCTCAATAGTAGCTGATGGAGCAAACTGTACAACTCCGCTCTTATCCTCGACAGGTGTGTTATCCCACTCAGCCTGCTGTACAATATTGTATCTTATTGCCTGCCTTGATATATATGAATACTGGCTTGCATTACCTCTTGTCATTTTCTTAATATTAGAAATATTACCTAATCCTTCTCCATAATTCGCACTCTCTGCAACAAATACTATTGTCATTGTCAATCCATTCTTACTCATCTAAATAACCTCCTCATTCTTCTTATTCTGTCTGCATCCTTTTAATCCCAAAACAAATGCATATCCATATTCTTCAAATAACTCCTGATTTTTCTGGATATATACAAACTCTCTTGGAATAACTAATTTATCAGCCTGTCCCACTTCAGCTGGCACCTTACAGGTACAATATAATCTCATTACAATATCCAGAAATTTTCCTGTATTTCTCGTAGATAATGCATTAAGAAGCTGATATATTGTTCCTTTGATACATTCATCATCCTTTGCCCCTTTTGAAGACAATATAGCAGTTCTTAAAGCAAAACCACTCTCCATTACTGTTATACTTCCCATTTCTATAACCTTACCTCCATTTCCTTGCAAATCCTTATCTTTCTTAACAAGTGCACTATACAACATTACAACATATATCCAATAAGCAGTTACTATCTGTCCCGCATTATCAGAATCAAGATTATTCTTTAGCACTTTCTTTAGAAGCAATTCCTGACTTCTATGTTTCAGAATATTCATAACTACATTTTCGTATATATTAAGATAATCTGCTCCAATTCTTGTGTAAGGATATTCTCCTAAATACTCTAAAGCTTTTCTTACCTTTTCATCATTAAATGTCTGAAGTGCTTCATTACTTATTACAGAAAAGATATATTTATCCTTCTCATCTGTTCCCTTTAAAATAATCTGAATATTGTTAAGTTGTTCAACTTTACAATCCATCAACTGCTTCAACATTCTGGCAAACCATTGTGTATATCGCTCAGCTTCTTTTTTCTCTGCCTCTGTCACAATCTTTCCACTCCTGCTATTAGAAGCCAGTAACTGATTAATTGATGAATTAGTATTCATAAATGCAAAGCGCTGTCCTAAAAGTGTGAATCCCAGCGGACTGGCAGCATATACAAATGCGCATGCAGGACACAAAAAGGCATCTACTTTACAATTCCAGAATGCAGACTTTTTTCTCGCAAGATCATCTGCCATATCCTTCATAAAAGCAATAGAAACACGTTCCTTATTTCCCATTGGTCTTCCACAGTCTATACACATATCCTTATCTTTATCATGATTTGTCCTGATATATTCTTTAAATGGTTTTGTAAAATCCTGTTCAAACAATATACGCATGTCCTTCTTTGCATTAGCTCTTAGCAGAAAACATTTACCATCCCAGAAACGGTTAATATAGTTATATATGACGCTCTTCATTACAAATGTTTCTTTACACTTTGGCTGCATTATAAAGTTCTTGATACCTTCAAGCCTCTGTTTTAGTTCTTGTGATGTTGATTTCGCATTTAATTTATTTTGCTGAAGATTCACATATATCTCAGACCCATCAACTTCGTTTCTTATATTTTCAAATCCAGCCTTATAACTATTGGACAAAAGCTTATCATTTATAAACTTGATATCTTCCTTATCTTCTTTAACCAGCTTGTCCGGCTTCCATTGGTCATTATCAATTTTGCATATAATCTTGTTAATTCTGTCTAATATTCCTTTATATACTGTAAAATCTCCATAATAGTTAACACAGGCATCAAAATACATTCCAGTCCAGTCACACTGCTGCACGAAATCCTCGTCAAGCCATAATCCCTGCTCATACAGTTCAAGCCCATCTACCGGTCTGTTCTGCATTTTTATGCCATAATCCTTTCCGCTTTCTGCATCTGACATATCCAGCATATAGTTAAGACCTACTATCCCCGCATTTTTCAGGAAATCTCCCATAGTTACCAGATATTTACCCACATTCTGTCCCTCCTTTCCTAAAATTATAGTAATATTTCGAATTTACCGTGACCTTCTGATCTTCTGGCACCCAGCCCTGCCTGATAAAGAATATTAAGCAGCTCGCAATTACCGCTAAGCTTATATATTCCAAGGTTAGCATCAACCTTTCTTCCAAAGCAGTTAACTACTACTTTTCTTGCTTTGACAGGTTCTATTGATAATCCTTCTGTATCAACCCCGATTTCCATTTTCTGAATAAAAATCTCTACATTTTCACATAATGCCTTTGAAAATCCTTCATCTGCATATGTATAATAAATGTCTTTGTTAGTCACACTGTCGTGCCGTCTTACAATCAATGGACTCTGCATCTTTACAATAATTTCATCATCAACAATATCTTTACGATTGCTTGACCTTATTGAAATCAATTTCATAGAATTGCCACTGACAGGATACTGCTTGTATCTCATAAGCTGAAAAGCATTAAACCATTCTATAATCTGTCCCATATCAGCATCTGTAAAAAAAACTTTAAATCTGTTGTCCCTAAGAAATATAGTGTCACCTTTAAATACCGCACCTGGCAGATATGTACTGAATGTAAATGATTTAATAATTGAATGCTCCTTATTATATAATCGCTCAAACATATCTTCCGAATAATTCCTGCTTGCTGCTTTTAAGAAACTAACCATCAATCTCTCATATTCCAGCGGTAACTGTGGCTTTTCAAGTTGAAATTCTAAAGATAGCTGTATCATTGTATCACCTCCTTTTGCTTAATTATGTAGTTCATATCTGGATATTACTACTTTAGAATTAAGATGTCAATATAAATTATCAATTTGGATTAAAAAACTTTGTTTGATTTTTAATGTCACTTATTATAATATACATATATAATTTCTACATTTTGGGATGTAAATAATTGATAATTAATATAATCAACTTTTAATAGCTACATTTTGGAATTCTCCCATCCCCCAAACCTTTCCATTGTTATTTCCAATCCCATATATTATAATTTTTCTTATCCAAACAAATGAAGGAGATTTATTTAATGAAGAAAACTAATTTTTGGAACAGCCTGCCGTTCAAGCTGATGGTAGGTGTTCTGGCTGGCGTTGTTATCGGGCTGGTGCTCAGTTCGACGGATGGCAATGCATTTTCAAAGGCCATATTAAATATTGTGGTGACGCTGAAATATATTCTTAACCAGATTATTAATTTCTGCATTCCGCTGATTATTATCGCATTTATCGCGCCTTCGATTACACAGATGGGTAAAAATGCGTCTAAGCTGCTTCTTATTGCAGTAACTATCGCATATTCTTCATCTGTCGGAGCAGCTTTGTTCTCGACTGCTGCCGGATATGCGCTGATACCACATTTGTCAATTTCATCTACAGCGGATGGATTGAAGGAACTGCCTGCGGCAGTGTTTGAATTGTCGATTCCGCAGATTATGCCTGTTATGAGTGCTCTCGTGTTCTCTATCATGATCGGACTCGCAGCGGCATGGACAAAGGCTGAGTTAATCTCTGACCTGCTTGAAGAATTTCAGAAGATTGTGCTTGCAATTGTATCAAGAATCATGATACCGATTCTTCCATTTTTCATCGGACTTACTTTCTGCGGACTCTCATACGAAGGTTCAATAACAAAGCAGGTTCCTGTGTTCCTAAAAATCATAATTATTGTATTAATCGGACATTACATTTGGATGACTCTGCTTTACACAATCGCAGGATTGTATTCTAAGAAGAACCCGATTGAAGTAATCAGACATTACGGTCCTGCATACCTTACATCAATTGGAACAATGTCATCTGCTGCCACACTCGCAGTTGCACTCCAGTGTGCCGGAAAATCAAAGGTTTTGAGAAAGGACATGGTCTCTTTTGGAATTCCTTTGTTTGCAAATATACATTTGTGCGGCTCAGTGCTGACAGAGGTATTTTTCTGCATGACTGTATCAAAGATTTTGTATGGCACTATTCCATCAGCTGGAACTATGCTTCTGTTCTGCGTGCTTCTCGGAATATTTGCAATCGGCGCGCCTGGTGTACCTGGCGGAACAGTTATGGCTTCGCTCGGACTTATTACCGGCGTGCTTGGATTTAACGACACTGGAACTGCCCTTATGCTTACAATATTTGCACTTCAGGACAGCTTCGGAACAGCCTGCAATGTAACAGGCGACGGCGCGCTCACACTTATTCTCACTGGATATGCAGAACGTCACGGCATCAGGGAAGGCACTGACAATTAATATGTTTCTTTGACATATGTAAAGTGCTATAATCATCACATGAATACACGCGCCTGCGGCGCAGAAATGAGGTAACATATGCCATTTATTAATTCTAAGATAAGCACTTCTCTCTCAGAAGCGCAGGAAACAGAGATTAAATCACGCCTTGGACAGGCTATCCAGACTATTCCCGGCAAATCTGAAAGCTGGCTTATGGTCGGTTTTGAGCCTGATTACAGACTCTATTTCAGAGGAAGCAATGCCGAGCCTATAGCTATGGTCGAGGTCAGCGTTTACGGCAGTGAAAATCCATCTGCCTTTTCTAAACTGACTGGCCAGATATGTGACATTTTTAAAGATGTTCTTGGCATCGCACCAGATCATGTCTATGTAAAATATCAGGCTGTTTCTAACTGGGGATGGAATGGAGATAATTTCTAATATGCATTAATAAGCGGGACACTCTTTTATTTATGAATGTCCCGCTTAAATATTTTTTCTAAAATTCTTTCTTTTCCATAATCCGGACACTAATTGCATAAGAGAGCAGTATGAGAAGTACTGTCACTACCACTGCAATTCCTGCAAGTATCCAGCCATTCATTTGGTTTAAAAATGAAACGGCACTTAATACATTTGTCCTTACCAGCTTCGCAAATGCAATGACAGACGCTCCCATTACACCACATGCCCCCGAAATGACTACTCTGCTCTTTTCTACTCCTGATACTAGCTGCAGCGGAATCAATAATGCAATCAACAATGCCGTAACTGGTAGAAACACCAATACCATAGGAATCTGGGAAGCCATGTCTACCGGCATCTGCTGTTTCATTTCCAGGATCATGTAAAGTCCCGCTGCCACAAGCCATGAAACCGTTCCTCCTGTAAGACAGAAAAAATATTTTTCCCTCACATACGTTTCTGCATCAATCGGCAAAGTCATCAAAAATCCATATCCTTTATCAAGCTCGTCATAGGTAATTGTATTTATCAGAAGAATACTGATTGCAAACGGCAACCACCCCAGGATAACCGCTTCATTCTGTAATCCTATTACCACTCCAATGATAAGTAAGAAAATTAATGCCTGTTTATTACACCAAATTAACCGGAAATCTTTTTCTACTAATCCTGCCATTATCTGTACCCTCCCGTCATCATAAGAATTAATTCATCAATTCCGCCCTGCTCCACCGCAATCTGCGGATAATTTTCCTGATAAAATCTTCTGTCATTAGTAAAGCAGGCATAACCATAAGTTTCTTTCTGTACTTTTATGACTGCTGTCTTGTCTAATGTCCTGTATTGTTCCTCATTCACCTTCAAAATACCATACTGCTCTAAAATAACATCTGTGTCCTCATGCAAAATGATTTTTCCGTCATGAATGAGATAAATGTCGTCACAAAGTGACTCCAAATCTGTGGAAATGTGCGATGTAATCAATATTGTGCGCTTCTCGTCCTGCGCTATATATTCCCGTAGCAAATCAAGGATTTCATTCCTTGCCTCCACATCAAGCCCTGCGGTCGGCTCATCTAAAATCAACAAATCAGCTTTATGGCTGATTGCTGTCAGCACCCTCAGTTTTGCTTTCATACCTGTGGAAAATTCTTTTAATTTCTTCTTCCGTGGAAGCTTTAAAGCCTCACATTTTTGGTCAAAAAAATCCTTCTGGAAATCAGGATACATTTTAGCAAGGATATGCCAGACATCTTCCACCGTAAATTGTGAACTAAAGCCTGCCTCCGTCAAAGATACTCCGATTTTCTGCTTTACCGCAGCCGGAAGCTCTCCACCTTCGTTACCAAACACACAAATCTTTCCAGCATCCGGCTTTACCAGTCCAAGTATCAGTTTAATTGCCGTACTTTTTCCTGCGCCGTTTTTTCCTACAAACCCTGTAATTCTCCCCTCTGGTATTTCCAAGGATAGTTCCAGTTCAAAGTCCTTATATTTTTTTCGGACATTCTGCATTGTTATCATAATTCGCCTTTCTATTTCTCATCAAGTATAAGCTTTACAACCTCTAAGATTTCTTCTTTATTCATGCCAATTGCCACTGCCCGGTCAATGGCTTTGTCAAAGTCCTCTTCCACAGCAAATCTTCTCGCCTCCGACGCAAGCTGTTTATCCGAAGCGGTCACATATGTTCCCTTTCCGTGAACAGTCGTAACAAAGCCTTCCTCTTCTAACTTGTCATAGGCTTTCTTTACGGTCAGTGCGCTGATGCGAAGTTCCCCTGCAAGCGTCCTCACAGACGGAAGTGCCTCTCCCTCTTTTAATACAGACTGGATAATCTCTGACTTTATCTGCTCCATAAGCTGTTCGTAAATCGGAACCATGGAAGAATGATTTAATATAATATGCATATTTTTCTTTTCTCCTTTGTGATAAACAGTATATAACAGTTGATGTGTGTTGTCAACTGTTATATACTGTTTATTAAAAATATACAAAATAAGAGCCACTCTAAGGTGACTCTCATTTATTTTTATATTTAACTTAACTAAAATATTTTACCTATTTTTCTGTTAATCTACAAGAAGTTCCCTACAATAATATTTTAATCCTTTTTGAGCATTCTCTTTCTTATAAATATAAAAATCGTACCAAACTTTCAAAGTTTAGTACGATATCTCCACTATAATAGGATTATTTCCTCTCGACTATCCAACCAGCTTATCTAACATTCCTACAATCTTTTCTCTTTCACCACAGCCATTAGTCTTAAATCTTAATAATGGAATTTCATACAAATCCATTATGCGGTCCTTTAATAAATCTCTTGAAGCCTGTACGGTATCCTTTTTATGAAATTCATATCCATCAACTTCAATCGCTAAAACCGGCTTTTTACTGATTCTGTTGTAAATCAGAAAATCCAGATGTGTTGCAGGATTCATTGCATACTGGCACTCTCTGTCATTTAATAGTTGAGGATTTTTAATCAGCATATTCAATGGAAAATGACAAATAACATCTAAACTTGAATACTTATTATCCGCAATTATTTCCTGTATCAATGAATACATAAGATTCTCAGAGTCATATTCTGATATCTTTTTATATTTCTGCAAATATGCTATTCTTTCCTCAGTATACTGCTTGTAAAGATAATCAAAGATTGAATAAATCTTACTCTCAACAACTTCAAAATTATTATATTGAATGTAATCTATTAAATCTGTTATATTGTGTTCTTTTGACTGCTCATTTCCAGTCACAACCAACATCAGTTTCTTTTTTGCCCTTGAAACTGCAACATTAATCAAATACGGATCATCCGCAAAATCTGATATTTCATCATCTACAGTGGATATAATAATATTGTCTTTCTCCTTGCCCTGAAACTTATGTACGGTAGCTGCATCAATATCTGTTATCTCCCTGTTCAATGCTTCAACCTGATTCCTGTACGGAGCGATAATCCCCGTTTCTTCTGGGTTGAAGTTATATTTAGGCATAATTTCATTTTTTATAACATCTATCTGACGCTGACTGTAATGATTTCGTTCATGATTTCCGGCAACTGTTTTCACAACTGACAAAACATCATCTTCACCATTATCCTTTGTCATAATAATCAGTTCACCACGATAAAATTTCTGATTACAGAAATTAATTATTTTAGGATGGCACCTATAATGCTCTCGCAATAATGTCTGTGTTACATCAGGCATAATATCCAGAATTGACTGCAAAAAGCTCTTTGTAAACTGATATCCTTCTTTCAGATTATATGTATCAAATATGGCTTTTGATCTGGCCTTCATATCTTCTGTAACAACATTTGGAAGTTGCTTAGTATCTCCCACAATAACCACATTTCTCGCACAAGAAAGTGCTAAAGCCCCTGTTGCAATATCTACCTGTGATGCCTCGTCCATAATAAGATAATCATATACCACATCTGAATTCAGACTATTTCTCGATGAAAATGTGGTACTTAATATAACCGGATACTCCTTCAATACATCATTGGATTCCTTCCACAGATTATCCTCACTAAATACTCTCCGGCTGTCGTTCCCTTCATATCTTCTTGCCAGCTTGTCTTTTAGTAAAATCATTGAATTGTCACATAAATCGTCAAGCAAATGCTTATCAACACCGTTTAAATATCCCTCAATATCTGAAATCTGCTTAGATAATTCTTTTTCTTTTGCCTTATAATACATAGCCTGAAATGTTGTAATTATCTTTGAAAATTCCTGCTTATAAAAACTCCAGTGTGTTATGCCATACTTGAAAAATGTCTTTATTTTAAACCAGAATCCTATTGTCTTTTTCTCCTCTGATATTGCCTGACACTCCTGCCATAACATCATCCATTGTTTTGATGATAACATTTTCTTGCACTTTATATTATCTGTATTAACATCGGATTCTTCAACATACTGGTTAAAATATTGCTGTTCTGTAACTAATTGAGATAATTCCTGCCTTAAATAAGCAAGTTTTTCCTGTTTATCAAAAAATTCTTTTAACCTAGCGGATTGCTCTGATATTTTCTTACGCATTTCACCAAATTCTTCAGACATTTTCCAAGTTGAAAAATCAGGATAAGATGAATCCTGATGTTCAACAAATGTTTTCTTATTTTTAGAACTTCCCAATGTTGCAGCAACAAATCCCAGATTATACTGTGGCGAAGACAGTTTGTCATATACATTTTCAGTTGCAGAATTATTATTAGATACAATCTGTACCGTTTTGTCCTGCATCAATATATTAGCGATAATATTTAATATCGTCTGTGTTTTACCTGTTCCCGGCGGTCCTTGTATTACACTTATCTGATTCTCCATCGCATTTTTTACAGCATTATACTGACTGTTATTACAGCCAAATGGAAATATCGGAACATATTCTCCCCCTCTTTTACCAGTATTCAATAAAGAAGGATTCAAATATTACGCTAATGCAACCTCATTACCAACATAAGTAATTTTATCAAATCTTTTAGGTAATAATTTTTCCCCCGTCTCTTCATTTCTAATATTACTCAATTCAGCAATCTGCTTTATATATTGGAATACATCGGCAGACCTTTTATCATTCAGGCACGACTCCGCAATATGTAAATCGCGCTCATGGTAATCCCGTTCACTGCCGTCTTTAAAACAAATATGCCAATAAGACTCCTGTCTGCCTCTGAACACAGATATTGCATCTATATCAAAAAACTCCCGTCCCTCTCTGCTAATACGATACGACTTAGGATTTAAAACATCCGGCTTAGTTAATTTCTCAACATTCATATATGCATAGAGATAGCTTTTCCCATTATTAAATTTCACGTTCCATTTATGTACATTGGTATCGTACACACATGACATTACTTCGGTTGTCTTTATCTCACCCTTGATAATAATCATATAATATCTTATATCCATTTAGGCCTCACTGTTTCTGGTTGTTATTATATTAATCTACATTAAAAATTGCATAACAAAAGTTACTGTACTAATTATACAGCTTATCAATGCTATTATAATAGAGCTAAATGCATATATCTTATTAGAATCTTTCTCATTCGAAAATTGTTTTGCTGATATTATTATTACACTTGCAAAAAACAATATATTAGAATTATTTATTCCCTATTTTCTCTACATTCATTTATTCTTTGTATTATCAATTATATCTTTGAAAGAAGAAATCATATCTACCATCTTACTCATCTTTTTTGCTTTTTTTCTTGCTATTCTGCTAGAATCTCCAGATATTATTGAAAAATAATATGTAAATTCTTCAGAAATTTTCTTGATTACCACCCCAATAAAAGCCACTATCAAAGATCCTATAATATACGGACCAACTATAATAAATGACTGATACATACCATTCATAAATGATTTATACATCAGTTCTCCAATATTCACCATATTCTAATTACCTCTCTTATTATCAAAATTTATTACCCGTAAATACTTTTCTATCAATTTCGGCTGTATCAACGGATATGTCCAGTTCTCAGGCAACTCGTCCATAAGCACAACCTTCTCCATTTCGCTATGTAATTCTTTAGCAAACTCTGTTATCTCTGCAAAACAAAGCAGTCCAAATGTTTCCTCACCTGTATCATTTACTCTGTTCTTACCTGTTACTGAGTAAACACAGATTGGCTTTATCTCAAATCTAACTGCACCTGTTTCTTCCTGCAACTCTCTTTTAGCTGTTTCAAAAATGTTCTCCCCAGCTTCTCTATGCCCTCCTGGCACTTCATATGTATCCCTTTCTTTATGCTTGCAAAATACCCACTTGCCGTTACTCTGTGAGATAATTACTGCAAATTTTAATAGTTCATCATTAACTGTATCATAAAATTTCACTTCTAAATTATCCATTACTATACCTCCAACTCATTACTACTCCCCACAAATAGAGCCAAACTAGAGCCATTTGATAAAACAAATGCCGGAAACCCGCACAAATACAGGCTTCCGGCATTTTAATCCGTTATTCAAACTCGCAGAATCTAGTTTGATTTAGGTTATTTCAATATGGTTATCTATACTATTTTGTATTGATAACACATACCTTTTCCACACGTTATTCTTCGTTTCGCACATTTTTAGTACCAATCCAGTACCATTGCTATATTGTCATTATTGTATGTAGTTCCGGTGGCTTGCAGGTATGTTTACTATTCACAGAATAATATTCTTTCGGTTTGCTTGTCCACCTATGGAAATTATAATCTCCGGACGATGTTTCTGCAACTAGAAATTTTGAGGTACTAATGGGTAGTACCATCCTTCTCCATATCATTCATCAATTTATCAAAGTCACTTTCATACAGCGAATCCTGTATAACTCTGTATTTTTCAAATTCGCTTTCTGCAAATTCCTTTGCAATAGCTGCTGTTACCTTCCCTTTATCCTGAAGTACTTCTGCATCATTAAATCTAAGAAATGCGTCAAGCTTTGTTTTCCAATCTTCCATAGTCA
>PPYE01758864.1_pt1 | contig 26591 bp, 24 predicted proteins | sample 1559881 | NCBI WGS metagenome assembly PPYE01 (sample SAMN08240022, study PRJNA423297) | Human gut metagenome, whole genome shotgun sequencing project. | reverse complement strand
TGGCTTCTGGTGGTTGCTTTTGATTTTCAGGTAGCTATGCGTGGGCGTGACACACCCCCAGCCCCTCTCGAGAGGGGAGGTTTTGATGGTGCTTGTCTTTTTGTAAATTAGGGTATTATTGTATTGTTTCTTCCTCTGGAGAGGGGAAATAATAAGGTATTAAAGGCTTTGGGCGAAGATGGCTCGTGCCATTTCGGCATCGACATTTTTCTTTTCTCCGTAGACTGCTCCGCTTTTTTTGAGTCTTTGGTAGATGATATCGACGGCTTCGGCGGGGATGCCGTATTCGCTCATGCGGGTACGCAGTCCCATCTGCCGGAAGAAGGTTACGGTTTTTTCTATGGCTTTGTCGGCTTTCTGGTCGGTATTGCCGTCTTGTATGTGCCATACTCGCTCGGCGTATTGTGCCAGTTTTTCTTTTTTCTGCTCTTTGAGTATGGTGAGCAGTGCGGGAAATACAACGGCGAGTGTCTCGGCATGGTCTAAACCGTAGAGTATGGTGAGTTCGTAACCGATGCGGTGCGTGGCCCAGTCTTGGGGTACTCCCATGCCAACGAACCCGTTGAGTGCCATTGTGGTGCATAGCATGAAGTTGGCCATGGTGTCATAGTCGGTGGGGTGTTCCAATACTTTGGGGCCTATCTCGATGAGCGATAGCAGGGCGCCTTCGGCCCAACGGTCCATGAGTACGCTGTTGCCGGTCGTGGTCATGTATTGTTCCATGATGTGCATGAAGGAGTCTACTATGCCGTTTGACAGTTGCTTGCGGGGCAGTGTATAGGTGACTTCGGGGTCGAGTATGGAGAACCGGGGGAAGGAGAAGGGGGTGATGAATGATACTTTTTCTTTTGTGCGACGGCGGGAGAGTACTCCGCGGTGGTTCATTTCGGAACCGGTTGCGGGCAGGGTAAGGACTACTGCCAGCGGGGTGCTTCGGGTGATGAGCTCGTTGTGTATGGCGAGTTGCCAGGGGTCTTCTCCGTCGTAGGGAATGGCATGGGCTATGAATTTGGTGGCGTCTATTACGGAGCCTCCGCCTACGGCAACGAGGTAGTCGATGTCATTTTGGCGTGCCAGTGCCACGGCTTTCATTACGGTGTCATAGTCGGGATTGGGTTCTATGCCCCAGAACTCGATGCTGAAATGGTCTTTGAGTGCGTCTTTTACTTGTTGGTATACACCGTTGCGTTTGGCACTGCCGCCTCCGTAACATACCATGATTCTTTTTTCGGGTGCTATTTCGGTGGCCAGTCTGGAGATGGTGCCTTTTCCGAAAATGAGTTTGGTGGGATTCTCGAATGTAAAGTTTTCCATAATCGAAGGGTTTATGTGTTTGTTGTTTTTATTTCATGATTTTTTTCAACCATTTGAGTTTCCCGTCGTAGGGTGCAAATTTCATGCCGATATTGAACCGGGTCGTGCTTTGCACGATGGAGCGGGTGTGGCTGAATGTGTCGAAGCTGTATTTGCCGTGATAGGCTCCTGTACCGCTGCTTCCTACTCCTCCGAAGGGGAGGTGGGTATTGGCTACGTGGGTGACGACATCGTTGATGCATGCTCCGCCGGATGATGTGTTTTGGAGTACGTACCGGGCTTTTTTCTTGTTTTGTCCGAAGTAGTAGAGCGCCAAGGGTTTTTCCTGGTTGTTGACGTAGTCGATGACGTTGTCTATATCGTCGAAGTCGAGCAGGGGGAGTATGGGCCCGAAAATTTCTTCGCTCATGATGCGGTTTTCGGGGAGGATGCCGGATATTACGGTGGGGGCGATATAGAGGTCTTTGTCGTCGTATTTGCCTCCGGCGACGATGTGTCCTTGCTTGAGCAGGAGCAGGAGGTTGTAGAAATGGTCTTGGCTGATAATGCGGGGGTAGTCGGGGCTTTCCTGGGGGGATTTCCCGTATTGTCTTTCGATTTCTGCTTGTAGGGCTGTGATGAGTTTGTCTTTTACTTCCCGGTGTACGAAAATGTAGTCGGGGGCGACGCAAGTCTGCCCGCAATTGAGGTATTTGCCCCAGACGATGCGCCGTGCTGCGATTTGGATATGGGCGTCGTTGTCGACAATGCAGGGTGACTTGCCTCCTAATTCCAGTGTTACGGGGGTCAGGTTTTTGGCTGCGGCCATCATGATGCGTTTGCCGAATGCGACGCCTCCGGTGTAGAATATGTAATCGAAGTGTTGTTTCAGCAGGTTATCGGTCTGCCGGTTGTCGGTTTCGAGAAAGGCGATGTATTGCGGGGGAAAGGTTTCGGAAATGAGTTTGCCTAATATGTGGTTGGTATGAACGGTACGCGGCGAGGGTTTGAGTATGGCGCAGTTGCCTGCGGCAATGGCTCCGACGAGCGGGGCGAGCAACAGTTGTACGGGGTAGTTCCAGGGGGACAGGATAAGTACGATGCCGTATGGTTCGGGCCGGGTGTGGCTGGTGGAACCGAAGAGAAACAGGGGTGTTTTACAGCGTTTTGCGGCGGCCCATTTGTCCAGGTGCTTGAGTGTATGGCGAATTTCTGAAAGGATGAATCCTATTTCGGTCATGTAACTTTCGAACGGGGCTTTTCCCAAGTCTTTGCGCAGGGCTTCGGATAGTTCTTTTTCGTATTTCCGGATGGCTTTTTGCAGTGCTGTCAGAGATTGTTTTCTGAAAGATATGTCACCGGTCGTGCGGTTGTTGAAAAAGGCTCGTTGTTCCTTTATCAGTTCTTCGTAATTCATTCTTGGTGTGAACAATAATTCTCGTTAAATACAACTTTTTCCGAGGGCGTAAAGGTAATCATTTTTTGAGAGCTTGATTACATTTTCTGATAAAAGTAATCGGACCGAGTTTACTTTGTGTTTTTTTAGAGGCAGAGTTTGTTGGTTTGAGGTGTTTTTTTCTTGGCTTTGTGTAGTTGCTTTTGATTTGGGTGGCTGTGCACATGCGTGACACACCCCCAGCCCCTCTCGAGAGGGGAGGTTTTGAAGTTGCTTTTCTTTTTTGATAATGAGTGGTTTATGATGTTGTTTTCTTTTTCGAGGGGGGGAATTTTAGTTGCGCTTTGAGGTTTATTTTAGGGAAAGGGGTGATAAACAAATCGTAAAATCGTTTGTTATAGTCTCGAACCTTGGTTGTATTTTTTATGGACGGGGTGGCATGTCCGTATTCCTGCGGGATGTTTTTGGGCTTGTTCTTGTCTGTTTTCGACGGGTTTATTAATGGCTTCTAAAACGGTAAGGTTTGATTATGGGTATATTGGGAAGGTATTATTTTTTTGTTGGGGCGGTGGCTTCTTGCCTGATACTGATGTGTGGGGCGGTGGCTGCTCAGAATGACGGCCGGTATCTGGACAGGGCGTTGCCTGAGGCTTGGGAGCCGGATACGCTTTTTGTACAGAAGTTGCCGGTAGAGGACCGGTGGTGGAAGGAGCTGGGCGATGTGCGGCTGGATTCTTTGATTTCTGTGGCTGTGGCGAATAATTATGATTTGCTGGAGGCCGGGGACCGTATCCGCCAGGCTCATGCGGTGATGCGTGGGGAGCAGGCGGCGTACTATCCGAGTGTGGACTTTACGGCGGGATGGATGCGGCAGCAGAGCAGCCGGAACTCGTCTCAGATAGTGATACCGGGGATAAGCCGGATAACGCAGTATGCTTCGGCTGACTTGTCGGCTAACTGGGAGATAGACCTCTTCGGTTCTATTCGTAACCGGGTGCGGTCTGAGAAGGAGTTGTACCGGGCTACACGTGAGGATTATAATGGCGTGATGGTATCGTTGTGCGCGGAGGTTGCTTCGGCGTATGCCCAGCTGCGGACGTGGCAGCAGCAGTATCTTGTGGCGGAGCAGCATATTGCTTCGCAACAGGCTATATTGCATATTACGGAGGTGAGGTATGATACGGGCTTGGCTTCGCAGCTGGATGTGTCGCAGGCCAAGTCGGTGTATTATAGTACGAAGGCTTCTCTGCCGGCTCTGGAGGCTTCGATAGAGCAGCAGATAAATGCGATTGCGGTCTTGTTGGGGGTGTATCCGGAGAGTTTGCGTCCTGTGTTGCGTGTACCGGCTCCGATTCCTGATTATCTCCGTATCGTGAGTGTGGGTATTCCTGCGAACTTGTTGAGACAGCGTCCTGATATTCGTGCGGCGGAGCGTACTGTGGCTTCTTATGCTGCTTCTGCGGGTGCTTCCCGTTCGGATTTTCTGCCTAAGTTTTATTTGAAGGGGAGTATCGGTTTTGCGGCTCGTGATATGGATGATTTTTTTAATCGCAAGAGCCTGACTTACCAGATTGCTCCGACGTTGAGCTGGAACTTGTTCCAGGGTATGCAGCGTACTCAGGCTTTGGCGGGTGCGAAGGCTAAACTGGACGAGAGTATCCGCCAGTATAACCAGACGGTATTGACGGCTGTGCAGGAGGTGGATAATGCCATGACGGGGTATACTCATTCGCTGAAGCAGGTGGTTGCTTTGCGGGAGGTGGTGGTGCAGGGGGAGACTACTTTGCGCTTGTCGCTGGACTTGTACAAGCGGGGGTTGACTACTTTCCAGAATGTCTTGGATGCTTTGCGGTCGGTGTTGAGTTACCAGAATTCGCTGGTGTCGGCTCAGGGGAGCACTCTTTCTTATTTGATACAGTTGTACCGTTCGGTAGGCGGGGGCTGGGTGAGTGAGTGATGTCGTCGTGCGGATGCGGGATTTTGTTAAGGATGTTTTTATATAATTTTATGGAAATGGGGAGATGTATTTTTTATCATAGTGGTATGGGTGTGGTGATGGCGGTCGTTGTGTGCATGACTGCTTGTCATTCGAAAGAGCGAGGGCAGGTATCGGCTCCTGTTCCGGAGATATCTGTGGCTAAGCCGTTGGTGATGCCTGTTACTTTGCATAAGTCTTATCCGGGGTATCTGGTTTCGGAGAAGACGGTGAATCTGGTGGCGCGGGTGAATGGTTATTTGCAGAGCGTGTCTTTTGCTCCGGGGAGCATGGTGCAGAAGGGGAGCTTGCTTTTTACGATAGAGCCGACGTTGTATCAGGACCAGGTGAGCCAAGCTGAGGCGGGCGTGAAGTCGGCTGAGGCGAAGTTGTCGTATGCGCGGAACAGTTATGCCCGTATGAGGGAGGCTGCGCAGAGCGACGCGATATCGAAGATTGACTTGATACAGGCGGAGTCGAATGTACAGCAGGCGGAGGCTGCCTTGAAGGATGCCAATGCGCAGTTGACGACGGCTCGTACTAATCTGGGTTATTGCTACATACGTGCTCCGTTTACGGGCCGTGTGTCGAGGAGCTTGTTCGATGTGGGGAGTTATATCAGCGGGGCTGTGCAGGCTACGACGTTGGCTACGTTGTATCAGGATGATAAGGTGTATGCTTATTTCAATATCGAGGATAACCAGTATTTGAGGATGATTATGGCTTCTCCGGAGGGGGAATTGAGGGGACGTATGCCCAAGGAGGTAAAATTGTCGTTTCAGGAGCCTTTGTCGGAGGAGTATGTGGGGAGGCTGGATTATCTCTCTCCGAATGTGGAGTTGTCGACGGGTACGTTGAATGTGCGTGCTGAAATCGATAATCCGAAGGGGGAACTCAAGAGCGGGTTGTATGTGACTATCAGCTTGCCTTATGGGGAGAATAGTGAGGCGGTACTGGTGCGGGATGCTTCGATAGGTACTGACCAGCTGGGCAAGTATGTGTATCTGGTGAATGACTCGAACCGGGTGGTTTACCGTCATATCGAGACGGGCGAGCTGGTGAACGATACTTTGCGAGAGGTTGTAAAGGGGGTGGATGCGAACGACCGTTATGTGACGAAGGCTTTGCTGAAGGTGCGTGACGGGATGTTGATCGCTCCGGTGGAGAGTAAGGATTGAGGGGTGTGTTTTCTCTGTAAAACTGATGGTTATGATTTCGAAATTTTTTATAGACCGACCGATTTTTGCTACTGTCATCGCCATATTGATGGTGCTGGCGGGTGTGGTGACGTTGAATACGTTGCCTGTGGCGCAGTTTCCTGACATTACTCCTCCTACGGTGCAGGTGACGGCTACGTACCCGGGTGCGAGTGCGGAGACGGTGGCGCGTACTGTGGGTGCTCCGATAGAGGAGCAGGTGAACGGTGTGGACGGGATGATTTATATGAGTTCGTCGTCATCGAGTTCGGGGCAGTATACGCTGACGGTGACTTTTGAGGTGGGTACGGATATCGACATGGCTACGGTCTTGGTGCAGAATCGCGTGAATATAGCGCAGGGGAGTTTGCCGGAGGCTGTGATACAGCAGGGTATCATCACGAGGAAGCAGTCTACGAATATCGTGATGTTCCTTTCGTTGCAGTCGGATAATGCGCAGTATGATGGCCTGTATTTGTCGAATTATGCGACTTTGAACTTGACCGACGAGTTGTCGCGCCTGCCGGGGGTGGGCTCGGTGAATGTGTTCGGTGCGGGTGATTACAGTATGCGTATCTGGTTGGACCCGGAGGTCATGCGTATACGGCAGTTGACGCCGTCGGATGTGTATGCGGCGGTGCAGTCGCAGAATATGGAGGTCTCGGCGGGTACGGTGGGGCAGCCTCCGATGAATGGGCCTGTCGATTTCCAGTTTACTCTTACGGCCCAGGGACGGCTGATTACTCCGGAGGAGTTTGGCAATATTGTCATCAAGACTTTGCCCGACGGGAGTTATTTGCGGTTGAAGGACTTGGGGACGATAGATTTGGGGAGCTCGACGTACGGGGTCACGTCTACGCAGAAGGGGAAGCAATCGGCTGCTATCGCGATATACCAGTTGCCGGGTTCTAATTCTCTGGATGTGGCGAAGGCTGTGAGGGCCAAGATGGAGGAACTGGAGCGGTATTTCCCTACGGATATCACGTATGATGTGGTACTGGACACGACGGAGTTTGTATCGGCGTCGATAGATGAGGTGCTGGTTACTTTTCTTGAGGCTACTTTGCTGGTGATGCTGGTGATATTGCTTTTCTTGCAGAACTTCCGTGCGATGATAATCCCGTCGCTTACGATTCCGGTGTCGCTGATTTGTACGTTTGCGGTGATGAAGTTGTTCGGCTTTTCGATAAATACGCTTACTCTTTTCGGGTTGGTACTGGCTATTGCCATTGTGGTGGATGATGCTATCGTGGTGGTGGAGAACTCTACGCGGCTTCTGGATACGGGCAAGTATGACCGTAAGACGGCGGTGACGATTGCGATGAAGGAGATTACGGGCCCGGTGGTGGGGGTGGTGCTGGTGTTGCTGGCGGTGTTTATCCCGACGGCTTTTATCGGCGGTATTACGGGGCAGTTGTATAAGCAGTTTGCCTTGACGATAGCGACAGCGACTTTTTTCAGCGGATTTAATTCTTTGACCTTGACTCCTGCTTTGTGTGCTATATTTCTGGAACCGACGAAGGAGGCGAAGTCGTTTGTGTACCGGGTCTTCAACAAGGGGTATGATGCTACGTTGCGGGGGTATGTGCGTGTGATAACTTTTTTGCTGGGGCGTCCCGGAATGACGATGTTGGTGTTTGTCGCGGTTTCGGCCGTGACGTTGTGGATGTTTGTGAAATGGCCTACTTCTTTTATCCCTCAGGAGGACCAGGGTTATTTTGTGGTATCGGTGCAGTTGCCTAATGCGGCGGGGCTGGACCGTACGCAGCAGGTGACGCGGCGTATCGGGGGGATACTGGATTCTTATCCGGAGGTGAGGACGTATTTGTGTATCGATGGCTTCTCGATGATGCAGGGTGGCAACTCGTCTAATGGTGCTACGTTTTTCGTGATGTTGAAGAGCTGGGACGAGCGCAAGTCGAAGGATGAGAGTGTGTTTTCGGTGGTGAAACGGCTGAATGCGGATGCGTCGGCTATCGAGGAGGCTACTGTCTTTGCGGTGAACCCGCCTGCTATCTCGGGACTGGGGGTTACGGGCGGACTGGAGTTTGAGCTGGAGGACCGCAGCAACTTGGGTGCTACGGAGTTGCAGAATGCTGTGAATGCCTTGTTGGGCCGGGTACGGGAGGAGCCGTCTTTGATGATGTTGAATTCGATGTTCCAGGGTAATACGCCTCAGTATTTTTTGAATATCAACCGGGACAAGGTGAAGATGCAGGGCCTGGTATTGAAGGATGTGTTTACGACTTTGTCTTCTTATATGGGTACGGCTTATGTGAATGATTTTGTGGAGTTCGGCCGTGTGTATCAGGTGAAACTGGGTGCTGATGCGCGGAGCCGTGCGGTCATCGATGATGTGATGAAATTGAGTGTGCGTAACCAGAAGGGGGATATGGTACCGTTCTCGTCGTTTACGACTCTTGAGGAACAGGAGGGGCTCGACCAGGTGACGCGGTACAATATGTATACGGCTGCTGCTATTACGGCGATACCGGCTCAGGGGTATAGTACGCGCCAGGCCATAGAGGGTATGGAGGAGTTGACGCGGAATGTGCTGGGTACGAATTTCGGGTATAGTTGGACTTCGGAGGCGTACCAGGAGACGCAGTCGAGTTCGTCGGTGAGCTTGATATTTGTGCTGGCTATCGTAATTGTGATTTTGGTGCTGGCGGCCCAGTATGAGAGCTGGACGAGCCCGATTGCCGTGATTTTGAGTTTGCCGCTGGCTTTGTTGGGTGTGGTGCTGGGTTGTATGGTGATGAGTTTGCCTATCAGTATTTACAGCCAGATAGGCATTGTATTGCTGATTGCTCTCTCGGCAAAGAATGCGATTTTGATAGTGGAGTTTGCCATCGATTACCGCAACAACGGGGAGTCTATCACTCAGGCTTCGATAGAGGCTGGCCGGGTGCGGTTGCGTCCTATATTGATGACTTCTTTTGCTTTTATCCTGGGTGTGATGCCGTTGATGTTTGCGTCGGGTGCGGGTGCCGAGAGCCGTATTGCGCTGGGTACGGCGGTGGTGTTCGGAATGACATTCAATACGTTGCTGGGGACTTTGTTCGTACCTAATTTTTATCATTTGATGCAGACTGTGCAGGAGCGTTTTCTGACTCGTAAGGGGGGAAAGGTTCCGGCTTCGACGGAGAAGATGCAGATGGATTGATTGTTTGTTTGGTTATATCGGTAGGGAGGGCGTCACCGGGTATTTGGTGGCGTCCTTTTTTGTGTTATGGTGGTGTGTGTGGCTTGGGATGGGATGTTTTTTGAGGTGTTGTTTGTTTGGTTTAGGTGACCGCTTTTGTTTTTTCCTGGACGTCTTTGTCTGGCTTTTTTCCTTTGTGGGCAAGTAAAAACAGTAATGCAAGAATTTGTGCAGTAAAGAGTGGAAAAGGCGATAAAATGAAAAGTTGAGAAACTAAAGGATATTATGAATGTAAGATATACTTTTTATGTACGATTGTGCACATAAATGTGAATAAAAATCTTCTATTTTGTGAATCATTATTTATGTAAACAAATATTTATGTATAAAAGATTTTTTATATTTATACTGTCGATTTTATTATTATCGTCTGTACGTGCACAGAAAATTGAGAATTTGGTGGAGCTTAAGAAGAATTCCCACAATGAAATTTTTCATTATTTGGCTCCGGCCTTGTGTGCACCGGTTTATGAAGAACCTGATTATTGGGTATGGGGAAGTTCTGTTGTAAAAGGTGATGATGGAATGTATCATTTATATGTTTCCCGATTTCCTAAGACATTGCCTTTCCATCCTGGATGGATGGTTGCGTCAGAGATTGTTCATGCGGTATCTAAATCTGTTACGGGGCCTTATCGATTCAGTGATATTGCATTACCGGCTCGTGGTGCAGAATATTGGGATGGCCGTTCTACTCACAATCCTCGTATTTTACGGTATGGTGGTAAGTATTTCTTAATTTATATGGGCTCAACGCATCCTTTTGTGGAACCTACTTATAATGAATTGACATTGGACAGTCCTTGGTGTACTGTGGCACGGTCCAATAAACGTATTGGTCTGGCTGTATCTGACTCTCCTTATGGTCCATGGAAAAGATTTGATGAACCGTTGTTGACAACAAAACCTGGAACATTTTACAGTTATTTGATTTCAAATCCATCTCCTGTTATAGAGGAAGATGGGTCTGTGACAATTTTGTTTAAGGGGCGTGCATATAGGGAAAATGGTAAATATTCGGATATGGCTCTTGGAATAGCACATGCTCCCAATATTTATGGGCCTTATACTGTATTGAATGGTGGACAACCGATTTTTCAGGTTGATGGTCAAGGGGAGGCAGAGGATCCTTTTCTTTGGAAGGATAAGCGGGGATATCATGTCATATTCAAAGACCATGTTGCCAAATATACGGGAGAACGGGGAGGTGGAGCATTGGCTCACTCTACGGATGGTTCACATTGGATGATTGATGCTGATCCAAAAGCTTATTCACGTACTGTGGAGTGGGAAGATGGTACTGTAGAAATGCAAGGTCAATTGGAACGTCCTTTCATCTATTTTGAGGAGGGTAAACCTTGTTGTATTTTTTTCGCGACAATGGATGGTCCCGGAGGTTTTGAGAATGCTTCTCGTTCATGGAATATGGTTATTCCATTTAGGAAACAAAAATGAGGGTGTATCAAAATTCAATTTTTGAAAATATGAACTTATAATTTGAAATCTGAGCATCCTAAAAAGACTAAAGAAAGGGGCGTATCAAACTCTATATTGAGTAATGATACGCCCCTTTCTTTAGTGTTATAGTTACAATCTGTAATTTTTTGGAGTGGACATTTTAGTTTTGGTATACCTCCTGTATATAAATATTCATTGAAGACCCGATTTATTTTATCTATTCCTCAATAATTGGGGGAATAGTTTGTTGCAAGTAGTTTTAGGCTTAATCGTGTTTGTTTTTTAGAATTGTATTGTTTATAATTTAGATGTTCTTTTATGTAATTATTTGATTTCAAGCAATAATAGTTTTGGTATAAAGATTGTGCCTCCAATCATTTGTTTATATTCAAAATGATTTGTAAATTGTTGATATTCAGTAATATAAAATTGGTTATAGATTTTTCAATTTTTTACTTTAAGCTTTTTCCATCAGAAAAGGCTTTTCCAATTTTCTTTCCAATAGACAGGTAATTGTGGTTACATGGGTCGTAGAGAATGGGTTGTAATTTGAACGGGTCTATTTTCCCTTTTTCGTTTATCACCTCTTCTGTAGCTGAAACATTTACAATTCGACCTATCATATAGTTGCTTTGAGGGTCGTATGAAACAAGCTCACATTCCAATGTCATGGGTAGTTCTTCAATAATGGGAGCATTTACGAATTCTGATTTTATTTCATGAAAACCTGCATTGGCAAATTTGTTCGGTTCTTTGTTACCGGAAACGATGCCTACATAGTCACAGGCTATGACATTATCTACCGTGGCCATACTTACAGTGAAAGCTTTGCTGCCGAGAATGTTCTGTGTGGTCTTGTGTTCTTCAGCAAGGCATATACCAATCCTATTATCAGTATAAATACCTCCCCATGCTGCATTCATGGCATTGGGTTTTCCATTTTTGTCGTATGCTGCCACAATAAAGACAGGCATCGGGTATAGCCATGTTTTGTTTCCAAAATTCTTTCTCATTGTATTTTATATTTATTGATTGGAAGGCACAAAGTTTTAAATGGTATTGTTCCCTGTTATTGCTATTTTGATTACTCCTTCTAATTTGTTTTCGAAGATATGATAAGCTTTTCCTATTTCATTTAGAGGAAATTTGTGCGTGATAAGTGGGGTGGTATCTATTTTCCCTTCATCTATTAGTTTAAGGATTTCAGCGCAGTCACATCCATCTACTCCACCTGTTTTGAAAGTCAGATTTTTGCCATACATACTTGGTAAAGGCAGTATTTGAGGTTTATCATAAAGTGCAACGATGGTGACGATAGCGTTGGGCCGAGCACATTCCCAAGCTAAATGGAATGTATTTTCGGTTCCGGCGACTTCTAATACGACATCGGCTCCACCGTGACTGCTGTTGCTAAGTACAACTTCTTTACAGTTTTGGGGCTCTGTTACCAATACTTCGGGATAATGTTTGCGGACAAATAGGATTCTTTCAGGTGACTTTTCACATACAATGATGCGCCGAGGTTTTTTCAGCATAGTACATAATAATGTACAGATTCCGGTAGGGCCGGCCCCGATAATGAGGACTGTGTCATCTTCAGATATTTTGGAGATACGGGTAGCCCAATAACCGGTGGCCAGTATGTCACCGACAAATAGGGCTTGTTCATCGGTGACCGTGTCGGGTATACGATTTAACCCTTGGTTAGCATAGGGGACTCTTACATATTCTGCTTGTCCTCCATCGATAAGGCATCCCAGTGCCCATCCCCCGTTGGGATCGGTACAATTATTTACGTATCCGTGACGACAAAAGAAACATTTGCCACAAAAAGTCTCTACGTTTACAGTGACTCTGTCTCCAGGTTTAACAGAAATAACATCAGGGCCAATTTCTTCTACAATTCCTACCATCTCATGTCCGACGGTTACTCCTTGTATTGCACGGGGTACACTTCCATGTTTGATGTGGAGATCACTGGAACAGATGCTACCAAGTGTCACGCGAATTATTGCATCTTGCGGTTCTTTTATCTTTGGTTTGTTTTTTTCTTGCAACTCAAATTTGCCGTTTTCAACGTATGTATATGCTAACATAATGTATCCTCCTTTTTAGACTAATGTTATAGCAAAGATAATAATTTGTTTTCTTTTGATTATTTGATTTTATTATTCATTATTTTTCCTATTTTTGTATTAGGGGGCAGTTTCTTCTATTTTGTAGGTAGGATAGGGGAAATAAGTATTTGCAATTGGTAAAGATAATAGCCTGTGATTTATGTTTTACTTAGGCGTAAATTGATATTTTAATTTATAAAGATAAGAAAATCAGTAAATTAAAAGGGCGAAAATCGATTGATAAAGAAATGGAGTTTTGAATTTTTATGGTATGCAGAAGTTTATGAGGGTTATATTGTTGATGGTGTGTTTTGTATGTTTAGGGGCATGCAAGATGGGGCTTATGACATATAGAAATGGGTATATACTGGATAATGAGGGGGTGACTGTGGGCAATTATGCAAATGGATATATTTTTGATAATGAGAGGAATATTAGAGGGTATTATTCTAATGGGTATATTTATGATAAAAATTATAATATCATAGGCAATTATGCTAATGGTTATGTAAAAGATGGTAAAATGAAAGAGTTGTTCGAATAAAAAATTTGTAAGGCATAGGGTAAATTGGTATTAGAGATTATAGGTGTATTTTTTCGGTAAATTATTTTGATAAAACCTTTCGATAGGTAATTGTGCTAAAATAAATGCAATTTGCAAATGATGATAATATAAGATAGGTGCGGATAATAAGTCTTTTGTAAGTGATAAAGTTTATGTTTTGGGGTATAACATGTGAGACTTTTATCTATAAATATAGATGAGGGTGTCTCAAAATAGAATTGCTAAAGTAAAAATTTTATAGATTGAAACATAAAAGTAAAAAATCTCCTGATTTTGGCCATATCATTGAGATAAATGAAAGCAAAAGCAGGAGATTTTATATTGCAACTTATAGATTATGAGTAAGTCTATCTATTTTTTCTATTTTGAGACAGCCTCGTTGAGTCATTTCGAAAACCGTGGGTCCCAGGAGGGATGGGCCGGGTCTTCTGCTTTCAAAGCTTCGTCGTAGTCTATACCCAATGCTTCTGCCACCCCTTTTCCATAATCGGGATCAGCATAAGAGCAATTACGCACGTGGCGTTGTTTGATGAATAGTTCACTATCGCCCATTGCCCGAGCTGTATTTTCACAAGTCGTTTTTTGATCTTCTTTTGACATTAATCGCCACAACTTGCCTGGTTGAGTAAAGTAGTCGTTATCATACTCTCTTTCATCATAATTGTATACAGGGCCATTGGTTTTTAGTGGTGGTTCCTTTTTGGATGGGTTATCTTTCCATTCGCCATAGCTGTTAGGTTCATATCCTTTAGTTGCACCATAATTACCATCTGTACGCATTTGACCGTCACGATGATAAGCGTGGAAGGGACAACGAGGTTTATTTACCGGGATTTCATTATGGTTCACACCTAAGCGGTACCGTTGGGCATCTCCATACGAGAATAAGCGTCCTTGTAACATTTTGTCCGGAGAGAAGCCTATGCCTTCTACTACATTCATCGGATTGAATGCTGCTTGTTCTACGTCGGCAAAATAATTTTCAGGGTTACGGTTTAGTTCCAATATACCTACGTCATGTAGGGGAAAGTCTTTGTGATACCATACTTTGGTCAAGTCGAAAGGATTTATTTTATAGGTTTTGGCTTCCTCTTCGGACATAAGTTGTATTTGCATTTTCCATCGGGGAAAATTTCCTTGTTCTATGGCTTCGTGCAGGTCTCTTTGATGGGATTCCCGATCTTTAGAAATGATTGCTTCAGCTTCTGCATCGGTCAAGTTTTTGATTCCTTGTAGAGTGACAAGGTGGAATTTGACCCATGTCCGTTTATTGTCTTTATCATAGAAACTGTAAGTGTGGCTACCAAATCCATGCATATGCCGGTATGAGAAGGGGATACCGCGTGGGCTCATTGTAATAGTAACTTGGTGTAATGCTTCTGGAAGTAAAGTCCAGAAATCCCAATTATTATTGGCACTGCGCATATTGGTATAGGGATCGCGTTTTATGGCGTGGTTTAAATCCGGAAATTTTAGCGGGTCACGGAGAAAAAATACAGGGGTGTTATTTCCTACCAAATCCCAGTTTCCTTCATCGGTATAAAATTTCATGGCAAAACCCCGTATGTCACGTTCTGCATCGGCAGCTCCTCGTTCACCGGCGACAGTAGAAAACCGTACAAAACAGTCGGTTTTTTTTCCTATTTTGGAGAAAATGGAAGCTCTTGTATATTGGGAAATGTCGTTAGTTACCGTGAAAGTACCAAATGCTCCTGAGCCTTTGGCGTGCATGCGGCGTTCGGGAATTACTTCACGATCGAAGTGTGCGAGTTTTTCCATGAACCATGGGTCTTGAAGCATTGCGGGTCCACGGACTCCTGCTGTTTGGATATTCTGATTATCGGCGATAGGTCTGCCGTTTTCAGATGTTAGTTGTTTTTTGTCCATATTTGTTTTTAGGTTGATGATTTGTAAGGTATTAACAATTTAATCCTCATTAATGTTTGGTGTATATAAAGATTTGTCTATGATTTTTTTTAAGGGAGAAGGAGGGATGTTGTTATTATAAACAGACTTTACATGTATTGTAGAAATGGAAAGGTTGTAGTGTTTCTTTTGGGGCTTTGGATAGTGGTTTGTAGACAGTAAATCTCTCTGAATATATACTTGGAAAAGCTATTGACGATTACGGAGGTTTATGGGTTGTTTTTATAAGAGAAGCGAAAGTTAGAGAACCGTACAGAATAAAACGTTATGATTTGTGATGTGATACTGTGTATTTTGTAGTGAAGGAAATCATCTATTTGCCGGGGGTATTCCTTTTAAAGAAGGGTTCTTTTGACAATAGCCGGGTTGCCGGCAGCAAAGCTGTCATCCGGAATATCTTTTACTACTACACTTCCTGCTCCAATGATACACCGGTTCCCTATAGTTACACCGGGACAGATAACTACACCTCCGCCAATCCAGCAGTCATCACCGATGGTGACAGGCTTTCCGCATTCTATACCTGTCGCCCTTTCTTTGAAGTTGAAGGGATGTACTGGAGCATAAATTTGTACATTGGGGCCGATAAGGAGATTTTTTCCTAATGTTATCGGGGCTGTGTCGAGTATCGTACAACCATAATTGATAAAGCTGTTTTCTCCTCCATAAATCAGAATGCCGTAGTCACAGAGAAAAGGTGGTTGTATTGTCAATGATGGATGAGTGTTAGGAAGGAGTTTTCTCAATAGCTCCTTTCTTTCCATACAGTCAGTAAAAGCTTCTTTATTATATTGCTCAACCCATATAAGAGCTTGTTTATGCAATTGCATTAGCTCTTTGTCATAAGGCGAATATACTTCTCCGGCCAACATTTTTTCTTTTTCAGTTTTCATTATAGATATAATAGATGAATAAAGAAATTATTTATTAACTTACGCCACAAATTTTAATTGAATTACATCGCAGTAATTCTTTGGGTAAATATACAAAGATTTCTTCATAGTTATTGTCGAGTAATGTACAGAACTCTTTTTGACTGAAAAAGTTTTGAAAATTGTGGGCAAATTAGATAGGAAAAAATTAGAATCTGAGGTTTATAAAATAGTAGGAGAGATACCTTTTGGCAGTGTAGTGACGTATGGGCAACTGGCGCGGTTGGCCGGATTTCCCCAATGTGCACGTATGGTCGGTTATGCTATGGCTCATATTCCTGAAGCGTCAGGTTTGCCGTGTCATCGGGTGGTGAACAGCCAAGGGCGCATAGCTCCGAATTGGCCGGAACAGAGGGCTTTGCTTGAGCAGGAGGGAATATGCTTTAAGACAAATGGTCGTGTCGATTTACATAAATATATGTGGAAGGAAATTAGTCATTTGGATGGATAATTTGTTTTTTCATGTTGTTGGCTGTTGCTATACCATATCCGAATAGAGAAAAGTCTGCTAAACATGGGTCTTCGGGAAATATGGAGTACATGTATTCTGTTATTTCGATAGCGGTTTTCATATCAGCGATTTTTCTGTGGGTGATACCCAATTTCAGTGCAGTTTGGTGTACATGGGTGTCTAAGGGTATAATCAAATCGGCGGGCGAAAATTTATCCCATATACCGAAATCTACAAGATTATCTTTTCGTATCATCCATCTAAGAAACATAGCCAGGCGTTTACAGGCTGATGTCCCTGACAGGACTGGAATCCCTTTAATACCGGCGAATGCTGATTGTATTTTTTGAATGGGGTACTTTCCCGGAGAATTACTTATGGCATCTTGTAAGGATTCATATTGTATATAACATTTATATAATCTGTCACATATTTGATATAAATCGTCATATTTAAAAAAACGATAGAAACTGCTTTTGTTATTTTTAAAAGGTTGGAATTTTCGTTCTATTAGAAAATTGTAAGGAGAGCCGTTAAACATTTGGTCCAACTCATGTCCTTTTGCGATTATTATTTTGCGATTACCATAGGATATCCATGCTGTTAAGAATGCGCTTATTTCGATGTCTTTTATTTGGCTGTATCGATGGGGAAATTGGATAGGGTCAGATAGGATAAAGTCTTTAGTATTGTATTGTTTGGCCCATTGCCTAAGCTGTTTTTTTATTTTTGTATGCAATAAAGATTTATTGTTTGTCATGTTTTCTTTGATATATGTCTCGCAAAGATAGTTACTTTCTGATATAGGAGAATTGTTTTTCATAATATACTATTAAGGAAATCAATATTTTATATATATTTGTAATATAAAGAAGTATAAAATGAAATATAGTGAAAGGGCTGGCAATAATTCGTGAGCTGAGATATGCAGATGCTTAAAAAGTAAACTTGAAGAAATAAAAATAATGTAGAAAGTTGTAATGGCAGCAAAGATTGTGGATACATACTTTGTTTAAAAAAGTAAAGAGTTTATTATAAATCATTGGGAATAATGAAGGTCACATCATTCATATTATTAGGATTGATATTTTTTCTGTGTCAAGTCAAAGGTATACATGAAAAACATAGAGAGAACGGTTGGTATTACATTATAGAAGGGCAAGAAGATAGTCTATCTCAGGGCCCTATCGTTACGGTAAAGGAATTTGCTGCTGTTCGGTTGGACTCAGCCGGGTATCCGATGAAGTATCAAATAGTAGGTACGATAAGTAAACATAGAGTGGGCAAATGGGCGGACGCGACAGAAAAGGCTATTGGCAAACGTATAGGGTTTGTATTTGATGACCAACTTATAACAGCCCCTCAGGTAAATATGAGGCTTGAAAGTGGCAACTTTGCGATAAGTAATCCATATGGACATGATTTAAAGACTTTATTTCGCCAAATTCGACAGGAAAAGATAGATTCTATTGAAAATTTGTTCAAGAGCTGGGATAAGGATTCTGTTTATTATAGGCTTGATAAAAGTCTGACAGACTCGATGATTTTGGAAATGGATTATTGGGATGCTTATGCTATAACAAAGGGTTTTTAGTGTCTCTTGGTAAGAGATTTTTTATTATATCAATATTTTACCCCCTTCCGAGGTGCCCCATGCCAGGAACATCCGAGACAATAGATTGTGGATAGGTCAAATCCTTCGGTAGATTGATTCGGATTTTTAGGGACGACTTCGAACGAATCGGTAACGTATACGAGCAAAGTGTTTCCTTGGTCATCTTTTACATAAAAAGAAGGAATTTTACATTGTGGGCACAAAAGTTTTCTCATATTAAATTATTTAGTTGTAGACAAAGATACAGTTAAACCTGTCAAAAAGTTCATTGTAATGAATATAAAATTTGCGAAATAGGATATATTTTTTTCTGATATCACTATTTTTGTGAAGCAGTATGTTGAAATAAAGAATGTATATGTGTATGATGCCTTATTTATTCAAGTTACTGTAAGAATAAATAATGAGAAAAATATATAGTTTTGAAGAAATAGAAGAATATCCGGTGCGTTTATTTTGGGTATTGTATAGGGTAAGATATTTTTTAAATCATAAGGTTATATCAAAATAATAAGCGTTTTTAGTTTTTACAGTTTTAAATGACAGGTAATAATGGACAAGATTCTTTTTGTTTGGTATCCAGGATGTGATACTTGCCGTAAAGCGAGACGGTGGTTGCAGGAAAATAAGATAGAAGTTGTAGAGCGGCATATAGTAGAACAAAATCCGACAGAGCAAGAGTTGGCAGAATGGATTCCGAAAAGCGGGTTGCCTATACGTAAATTTTTTAATACCAGTGGTTTGTTATATAAGTCGATGGCTTTGAAAGATAAGTTATCAGGAATGAATGATAGTGAAATCATAAAATTATTAGCTTCGAATGGAATGTTGATAAAACGTCCATTGCTGATTGGGAAAGAAAAAGTCAGGGTAGGTTTTAAACCTGATGAATGGAAGGCTTTGTTGTGAGGGAAATTGTAATATTGAAATAAGGTGTATAAACTTGCAAAACGAAAGAAATAGATTGGATTTTAAAACAATTTTTTGTTAAAATATGGATATTCGCTTTTGTTTTGTTATATTTGCAATTTAAATTTGAAATAAGTATGTCGAAACAAAAAAATATGTCTACAAATGCTGTTTTATTGATGCATTGTCCCGACCAACCTGGAATTATTGCAGTAGTAACGGACTTTATAAATGTGAATGGAGGTAATATTCTTTATCTTGATCAGCATGTTGACCGGGAAGAACATGTATTTTTTATGAGAGTGGAATGGGATTTGACACATTTCAGTATACCCAAAGAAAAAATAGAAGATTATTTCAATACTCTTTATGGGCAAAAATACAATATGAGTTTTAATCTCTATTTTAGTGATACGATGCCAAGAATGGCGATTTTTGTTTCGAAGATGTCCCATTGTCTATATGATATGTTGGCTCGGTACACAGCAGGGGAGTGGAATGTTGAGATACCACTTATTGTTAGTAATCATCCAGATTTAGCTACCGTTGCCGAAAGGTTTAATATAGACTATCATATATTCCCGATAAATAAGGAAAATAAAGTAGAACAAGAAGCTGCTGAATTGACCTTGCTTGAAAAGTATAATATTGATTTTATCGTATTGGCTCGATATATGCAGGTTGTTTCTGCAGATTTTATAGGTCATTATCCCAATCGTATAATCAATATTCATCATTCTTTCCTTCCGGCTTTTGTGGGGGCAAAGCCTTATCATGCAGCTTTTGAACGAGGAGTAAAATTAATTGGAGCTACTAGTCATTATGTAACGACAGATTTGGATGCAGGTCCTATTATAGAACAAGATATTACTCGTATTTCTCATAAAGATACGGTATCTAATCTTGTGCACAAAGGTCAAGATTTGGAAAAAATAGTGTTATCTCGGGCTGTGGAGAAACATATTGAAAGAAAGATATTGGTTTATAAAAATAAAACAGTTGTTTTCAATTAAAGGATAGAGCTATAATGCAGGTCGCCATAATAAAATATAATGCCGGAAATATATATTCGGTCGATTGTGCCTTGAAACGGGTAGGGGTAGATGCTGTAATCACTGATGATGAGGAGGTTTTGAAATCTTCTGATAAAATAATATTTCCGGGGGTGGGCGAGGCTGCTTCTACTATGCATTACTTACGGCAAAAGAGTTTGGATAAACTGATAAAAAGTTTCACTCAACCCGTTTTAGGTATATGTATCGGTATGCAGTTGATGTGCCGTCATTCGGAGGAAGGAGATGTCGATTGTCTGAATATATTTGATGTAGATGTAAAGCGTTTCTGTCCGATGAAAAATGAGAAAATTCCGCATATGGGATGGAACAGTATAGAACGTGTCGATAGCCACATGTTTCCGGTGGACCTTGAAGGCAAATATGTATATTTTGTGCATAGTTATTATGTGCCCGAATGCAAATATACGACAGCCGTGACAGATTATATACAACCTTTTAGTGCAGCGCTACACAAGGATAATTTCTATGCGACCCAATTCCATTTAGAAAAAAGCGGCAAGGTTGGCGAAAGTATATTAACCCATTTCTTGAATTTGTAGGAAGATATGATTGAAATAATACCGGCTATAGATATTATTGATGGTAAATGTGTCCGTTTAGCACAGGGAGATTACTCGCGGAAGACGATTTATAATGAAGATCCTCTGGATGTAGCTAAAGCGTTCGAAGACAATGGAATACGTAGGTTGCACTTGGTCGATTTGGATGGGGCCAAGGCACAGCATATTGTAAATTATAAAACACTTGATCGCATTGCCGGTCATACATCTTTAATTATTGACTTTGGTGGAGGGTTGAAGTCTGATAAAGATTTGGATATAGCTTTTGATTCTGGGGCATCGATGATTACCGGAGGAAGTATTGCAGTCAGAAGCCGTGAAACTTTTGTTTCTTGGATTGAAAAATATGGCCCTGACCGTATTATATTGGGAGCTGATGTGAGAGATAATAAAATTGCAGTTTCCGGTTGGCTTGAGGCCTCAGATTATGAATTGATACCTTTTGTTTCGGGGTATATGGAATCAGGTATAAATAAGGTAATAACTACAGATATCGGTAGAGACGGAATGTTACAAGGGCCGTCTTTGGATTTGTATAGAAAAATGCTTGTCGCTTTGCCTGATATTTGTTTGATAGCAAGCGGTGGCGTAAGTTCGCTACAAGATATTGAGGAGCTTGAAGGTGCAGGTGTCCAGTCGGTGATATTCGGAAAAGCGATTTATGAAGGACATATACGGCTGAAAGACCTGCAACGCTTTTTCTAAATAAATGAATAATTAAAGAATGTTAGCAAAAAGAATAATACCTTGCTTGGATATAAAAGAGGGGAAAACGGTCAAAGGAATAAACTTTGTTAATTTTAGAGATGCGGGAGACCCGGTAGCCTTAGGCAAGGCATATAGTGAGCAGGGAGCCGATGAGTTGGTGTACCTTGATATTACAGCTTCATATGAAGGGCGTAAAACGTTTACAGAACTGGTTCGTAAAGTAGCAGCAAATGTGAATATTCCTTTTACTGTCGGAGGAGGAATAAATGAGATGTCTGATGTTGACCGTTTATTGAATGCTGGTGCAGATAAGGTATCGTTGAACTCGTCAGCATTGAGAAATCCTCGATTGATTACTGAAATTGCAAAAAATTTCGGGGTTCAGGTTTGTGTTGTCGCAATAGATGCTAACTTTGAAAAGGGAAATTGGTGTTGTTATTTGAATGGGGGGCGTGTTTCTACAGGCAGGGACCTATTTCAGTGGGCAAAGGAGGCACAGGAAAGAGGTGCTGGAGAGATATTGTTTACCAGTATGACTCATGATGGAGTGAAAAATGGTTATGCAAATAGTGCCTTAGCCCAGTTGAACGAAATGCTAAATATCCCGGTAATAGCATCGGGAGGAGCCGGTAAAAAGGAGCATTTTCGAGATGCTTTTGAGATAGGGAAGGCTGATGCAGCCCTTGCCGCCAGTGTGTTTCATTTTGGAGAAATATCTATTGGCGAATTGAAAGAATATCTGGAAAAGGAAAATATATGTATCCGAAAGTAAAATGTAAATAAACGATTTTCATATTTTCGGATTTGATTGATGGAGAAAATAAAGATTATAAAAATGAATATAGATTTTGATAAGATGGGAGGTTTGGTCCCTGCAATAATTCAGGATAGTTATACCTCGAAAGTACTGATGTTAGGATTTATGAATGCAGAGGCTTTGCAAAAAACTCAAGAATTGGGCAAAGTCACATTCTTTAGCCGTACAAAGAATCGTTTATGGACAAAGGGGGAGGAGAGTGGAAATTTCCTTTTGGTGGATTCCATAAAAGAAGATTGTGATCGGGATACCCTTTTGATAAAAGTTCGTCCGGTAGGTCCGGTTTGTCATACGGGCAGTGATACCTGTTTTGATGAAAAGAATGTGGAAGACATCATGTTTTTAAAATATTTGCAGGATTTTATCGATCGTCGCAAGCAAGAAATGCCTGAAGGCTCATACACGACATCTTTATTTAATAAAGGTATTAATCGTATGGCTCAAAAAGTGGGGGAAGAAGCTGTAGAGACTGTTATAGAAGCAACGAACGGTACGGACGACCGGTTGATATACGAAGCATCGGATTTGATATATCACTTGATAGTGTTACTTACATCAAAAGGATATAGAATCGAAGATTTGGCACGGGAATTGCAGTCAAGACATAAAGAATAATCTTGAAATGGAAGAAAAATTGCTGGTACAATATAACAAAGTCGAAGTTTGCCGGAAAGAACTTATTGTCCTTAAAGAGGTAGATTTTAAATTATATGCAGGAGAATTTGTATACTTTATTGGACGAGTCGGGACGGGAAAGAGCAGTCTTTTGAAAACAATGTATGCTGACATTCCCATTTTGGAAGGGGAGGCTTCTGTTTTGGGATATAATATGAAGATGCTGAAAAGAAAAGACATTCCTATGTTGCGCCGGCAAATCGGTATTGTTTTTCAAGATTTTCAGTTATTGACCGATCGTTCGGTAAATGAAAACCTTGAGTTTGTATTAAAAGCGACCGGATGGAAAGATAAAGCTGATATTGCAGAGCGGGTAGAGCAGGTTCTCGTACAGGTAGGGATGCAGAAGAAAGCATATAAAATGCCTCATGAGTTATCGGGAGGTGAACAACAGCGAATTGTTATTGCCCGAGCCTTGTTGAACTCACCACAAATAATTTTGGCCGATGAGCCGACAGGGAATCTTGACCCCCAAACCGGACAACAGATTGTTTCATTATTGCATTCTATTTGCCAGACAGGGACGGCCGTGATTATGACGACTCATAATCATCATTTGGTCGATGAGTTTCCGGGCAGAATTTTGAAATGTGAAAACAAAAAACTTGTAGAAGTCAATAATACAAAAGACTAATATCAACTATTTGTAATTCAGTATAAAAACAATACCTTTGCAGGCAATTTGAAAAAACGTAATTTATAACAGGTAAATATAACAACGTAACAATTTAAAAAACGAAAATGAAAGTTTTAAAATTTGGTGGAACTTCTGTAGGATCAGCACAGAGAATCAAGGATGTTGCCAACCTGATTTGCGATGGAGAGCAAAAGATAGTTGTACTCTCGGCTATGTCGGGAACGACTAATACTCTCGTGGAGATATCAGATTATTTGTATAAGAAAAATTCTGATGGTGCAAATGAGACGATTAATGCACTGGAACGGAAATATACCGGTGTTATAGATGAACTTTATACGACGGAGGAGTATAAACAGAAAGCTGCTGAAATTGTAAAGACTCATTTTGATTATATCCGTTCTTTTACAAAAGACCTGTTTACCATGTTTGAAGAAAAAGTTGTCCTTTCTCAGGGAGAACTTATTTCTACCGCTATGATGAATTTGTATTTATTAGAGAAAGGGATAAAGTCTGTTCTTATTCCGGCTCTTGATTATATGCGTACCGATAAAAATGCCGAGCCGGATCCTAATTATATCAAGACAAAGTTAAATGATTTGTTGGGGGCAAATAAAGGTGCAGATATATATATAACGCAAGGATATATTTGTCGGAACGCTTACGGTGAAGTTGATAATTTGCAGAGAGGAGGAAGCGATTATTCCGCCTCGTTAGTGGGGGCAGCTATAAAAGCAGAAGAGATACAAATCTGGACAGATATTGATGGTATGCATAATAATGACCCACGTTTTGTAGAGCATACTTCTCCTGTGCGTCAATTACATTTTGAGGAAGCAGCAGAGTTAGCTTATTTTGGAGCTAAGATATTGCATCCGACATGTATTTTACCCGCTAAATTAAATAATATTCCTGTACGTTTGTTGAATACAATGGAACCTAATGCTCCGGGAACACTGATTTATAATCAGACTGAGCAGGGAAAAATTAAGGCTGTTGCAGCCAAAGATGGCATCACAGCTATAAAAATAAAGTCGGGTCGAATGCTTTTGGCTTATGGATTCTTGCGTAAAGTATTTGAAATATTTGAGAGCTACCAAACTGCTATCGATATGGTGACAACTTCGGAAGTAGGTGTTTCTGTTACGATAGACAATACAAAGCATTTGACGGAGATATTGGATGACTTGAAAAAATTTGGCACAGTAACAGTTGATGAAGATATGGTAATCATCTGTGTTGTGGGAGATTTGGAATGGAATAATATAGGATTTGAATCGAATGCGATGGAGGCAATGAAAAATGTGCCGGTACGTATGATATCATACGGAGGGAGCAATTACAATATATCTTTCCTGATAAAAGCAGAAGATAAGAAAAAGGCTTTACAAGCTCTAAGTGATTCTCTTTTTAACAATAAATAATACCAAACACGGGCCTATCATAACCCGTGTTTTTTGATTTTAAAAATTAAAACGACAAGCGATGAAAGGAACGTTTCCTATTGAAAAATTTAGTCATTTGAGCACTCCTTTTTATTACTATGATACCCAATTATTACGAGATACTTTATTTGAAATAAACAAAGAGGCGGGGAGGCATAATTTTCATGTGCACTATGCTGTCAAAGCGAATGCAAATAATCGTATATTATCGATTATTAGAGAAAACGGATTGGGGGCTGATTGTGTAAGCGGAGGTGAAATAAAAGCCGCTTTGAAGGCGGGCTTTCTTGCTGATAAGATTGTATTTGCGGGTGTGGGCAAGGCTGATTGGGAGATAAATTTAGGGCTTGATGCCGGAATTTTTTGTTTTAATGTAGAGTCGGTTCCTGAGTTAGATGTAATAAATGAACTGTCGGCAGCTAAAAATATGGTGGCTCCGATTGCTTTGCGTGTCAATCCGAATATCGATGCACATACACACCATTATATAACGACGGGCTTAAATGAAAATAAATTTGGTATAAGCCTTTCTCATCTTGACCAAGTATTGGATCATTTGTCTGAATTGAAAAATATACGTTTGCTTGGGCTTCATTTTCATATTGGCTCACAGATAACGGATATGGATGCTTTTAAAAGTCTGTGTATACGTATCAATGAAATACAGGAACATCTTTATCAGCGAATGTTGATTGTAGATATAATCAATGTTGGAGGTGGTCTTGGAGTTGACTATGAAAACCCAGATCGTAATTCGATACCGGATTTTCATCACTATTTTGAAACGTTTTATAAACATTTAAAGTTACGTCCTAAACAAAAGCTTCATTTTGAATTGGGGCGGGCAGTCGTTTGTCAGAGTGGTTCATTGATAACCAAAGTCCTTTATGTAAAGGAGGGGGTAAATAAAAAATTTGTAATAGTTGATGCCGGAATGACGGATCTGATACGTCCGGCACTTTATCAGGCTTATCATAAAATAGAGAACATAACGTCTGATAAAATTGAGGAAGAATATGATGTTGTAGGGCCGATATGTGAATCATCGGATTGTTTTGGTAAGATAGTTTCCCTTAATCAAACACAGAGGGGGGATATCATTGCATTACGTTCGGCAGGTGCTTATGGGGAAATCATGGCTTCACAATATAATTGTCGTAGTCTTCCTAAAGCTTATTATTCAGATGATTTGTAATTTCTATAAAAATGAATAATTGGAAGTGAAAAATATATTTTGAATATACCTTATAATTTGTGACTCATGCCAGTATGGTATTAATACAGGCATGTATATTTTCAAATTATAAGGTATTTTGTGTACGAAGGATTCATTAATAGGGCCAGTTTCGTTATGACGTTCGGAACAAATATGCGTTTTTTTTTAAATACTATATTTTTAAAATTTTCTTTCGATATTTCAATTTCATAGTTGCTTCTGTAAACAAAAATTTCTACAATAAGAGTAAATTCATAAATATTTTTTTGTTCTTGATATCACAACTGATAGGAGCTTTCTACTAATAGTATTATTTTTTATATAGCAAGAGTTTAAACTTCTGATTCTAAAGATATAATCTGTTGAAATAAGGTCGAAAATATAGTTTATTTTTAACCGGTTGTTGACTATATAAGTAG
>PPYE01453695.1_pt1 | contig 26611 bp, 26 predicted proteins | sample 1559881 | NCBI WGS metagenome assembly PPYE01 (sample SAMN08240022, study PRJNA423297) | Human gut metagenome, whole genome shotgun sequencing project. | reverse complement strand
GCGTTGTCGCGACACTCCACCACCATGTAGGAACGGGAGTCCTTTCCGGTGAGGATGCGCAGCCCGATAATACTGCCCTCGAACAGCGTTTCCTGCTTGTCAATGCCTCCGGCATCCAGACGGAGGCTGTTGCCCGGCTTGAACAGCGTGTCGTCGCTCTCGTCGAAGGTTTGTTTGTCCATGTTCCCCGCATTGAATTTCAATGTGGCCTTGCCGATGCGGTTCAGTTCGAGCCGCACCTTGGCGGACACCAATGAGAAGGTGTCTGGTAGCTTGCTGCCGTTGCAATAAACGGAGCAAGACAATACCCGGTCTTTATATATGGAAGGCGAATCTGCCATAATCTTATTCTTTTTTTAGCATCGGCATCAGCAGTTGCGTACCTGCCGGTATGCTCCTGTAGCCGTTGAGGTTGTTAAATCGTGCGACTTGCCCCACCAAGAGCGCATCGCCATATATCTCATAACAGAGGGAGGCAAGTGTCTGTCCCTCTTTCAGGGTGACCAGCCGCGACACATCAGGCGAGCGTTTGGAGAAGTGCTTCTTCTCTTCCTTCTGGCTGCAATAGCCCGTCAGCGTGACTTTCAGCTCGGCACGCAGCGGCAGTCCTTCGGCATCGAACAGGGTATATTCCGTGTCCAGTGTCTTCAGCTGGCCGAAGAAGGTGATGTCGCCGTACTCCACCTTGACGAACGAGGGGCGGTGTCCCTCGGTGTTGTAGTCGTAGAGCCTTGCCTCAATCTCATCCACCATGGCGTGTACGGGTTTCTTCTCGTCATCGTCCTCCATGGCGTTGGTCATATCGAGCATACACTCGAAATGAAGCGTTTCGGGTTGATAGCGCACATACACGTTGGACCCGTTCAGGCTGCCCAGCTGCTTGTCTTCCGCATAGCGGATTCCCTTGCCGAGCTTCACCTTCTCCGGGTTGATGGGCAGTTCCAGGGCAGGTTTGTACACGCTGTTGAAACTGTCATCCGTATAGGCGGTTATTTTCATCTTTCCCATATCGCTTCTGTCTTATCTTTCGTTTCTTCTCTTCGTTTGCCGCCGTCCGGCAGGCTGCCCGGTGAGGTTCTCTTCGGACAGCCTGTCCAGCACGCGGCTCTCTATCTTGCGGATGATTTCATCCGATACTTCCGTTTCCGTGACGATTCGTTTCTCCACCACGGTGCGGATGCGCATTTCCTTGATTACTACCGGCATAAGTATGCTATTTTACTCTTTCCATATAGGCGTATGCCAATTCTAAAGTTTCCGTAGCCAGTTCACTTTTGCCGGAATCGAAGGTTCCCAAGCTCCATTTCATAGGATAAGCTTTAAGGCATTGCCACGAGGCTTTAGGATTAGAATCCTCGTCCAGCAAATGAATGACCACATCATAAGTAGGAACAGCTTTCATATCCTTTTTCTTCCGGGCATTAAGCATGAAGTCTTGGCAGTCCTTGATCCATTTTGCAAGTGAACCGGACAACGGTCCCACAGGACGTTTCAGCACGACATTCGTGTAAGTCAATCCTGTAGGTACCACTTGAAAACTGCCATCGTTTCCACGATACGCCTTTTTACCCATATCCCATGACAGACCGCTGACTTCCAAAAACGAGGCTTCAAAAGTAGGATGGTTCATCTTCTGGAATACGACCTTGAAATAGAAGGATACAGGAGGCGTCCATCTCATGGCAGGCTGTGATGTGGAGGGCTTTTCCATGGACTATTTACCCTTCAACGTCACACCTTCGTTTGCCAGTACCAGTGTCTCTATCGCCGGAGTGGTAGCGTCAGACTTGAAGCCTTCCACTGTTATTTTTTTCGGCCATGCGTTTGCCACTTCCCAGGTCTGCGCAGGTTTTCCATCTTCATCCAGCAGACTTATCGTAACTGTCTGGCGCTTAGTAGTGTTCATCTTGGTGTCGTTCAGCCAGTCCCACATCGTCGAATCACCATTGAAAATCCCTTTTTTAAGCGTCACATCGCCGGACTTGCGCAATCCGGGCATTTTCAATTTGTTAAAAGACTTACTGTCTCCAGCCCTATAACTTATTTCTTCATATTCTGCATCAAGACCTGAAACCTCACTGCATGAGATTACTTTCCGATCACCTGCATTGACTGAAAAATAAAAACTTGGCAACGGCCATGCTTGTGTATCCTTACTCTGGGTTGATCCATCTTCTGCCATACTATTTAAATTTTAAAAAGTTTATATTCTATTCTTTATTTAAATTTTGCAGCCTTAGCTCTTCTGCATCTGCTGCTGGAACGTGATTTCGATGAACTCTGCCGGACGGCTGATGGCTACCAGCACCGTGATGCGCATGATGCCTTCCAGAATATCCTCGGCCGTCATGGTGTCACCTAGTCCCACGTGCACCTCGTAGGCGTCTTCGGGGGTAGCACCTGCCAGTCCGCCACGTTTCCACACGCTGCGCAGGAAGTTCTCTATCATACATTTCATGTTGATCCAGGTACTTGCGTCGTTCGGTTCGAACACGTAGGCACGGGCGGCGTTCTTTACCGACAGTTCAAGGAAACTCATCGTGCGCCGCACGTTGATGTAGCGCCAGTCCTGCGAATTGCCGTTCAGCGTGCGTGCTCCCCATACCTTGATGCCCTCGCCGGGGAAGGTGCGGATGGCATTGACCGCTTTTCCGTTCATCGGCATGTTCAGGTCTTCCTGCGCCTTGTTGTCTATCACTTCCGAAGGCTTGTTCACATAGTTGACGGATACATTTGCCGGAGCTTTCCATACGCCGCGGGTGTTGTCGGTCATGGTATAGATGCCCGCCATCGCTGCCGAAGGGGGCAGATGGTTCAGGAAGTTCTTGATTTTCTGTGCAAGCAGCTTGTATTCCGGAAGGTTCTGCATCATGGCATTGTGCATCTCCTTACGGCCTGCCTCTTGCATTTCCGCCTTTTTCGCCTCATCCGTTTCTTGCTCGATTTTATCAAAAGTAGCATTGATGTACTTGACAATAGGGCTTGTCTCGCTTTCCTTCAGTCCTTTCTTGTCAACGATGGCATTCCAGTTCGTGTTCTGGTCCCAGCACATCGTCTCTTCCGTAATGTCATTGTCGGACAGCACGGATGTTTCCAGCCAGGGATAATAAGCCGCCGCATACGAGAGGTGGTTGCCGCCGATGTCGTTACGGAACTCATCAACCGCTCCTTTGCCGGGTGACGGGATATCCAGAATGGCAAAACGGTTCATGTTCTCACAATGCGCCAGCATATCAATGTAGATATTCGTGCAGCTGTCCGCATTCACTGCTTCGGGAATGACCAGCATGGTGATTTCCTGCACTTTCTTCAGATTGGAAAAGATGATATCCTTATTCAGCTCTGTATAGGCCTCCTTGAGCGTCGTTTCATAGTTGCCGACGGATAGGATGTAGCAAGTGCCTCCGCCATTGGCGAAGAACAGGATGAGGTTATAGTACAGAGTGTACAAGTTCCCTTGCAGTACGGCTTTCAGACTGACCTTCTGGTCTTTGTTGTAGACCGATAAAGTTTGGGCGTCATCTTTAAAGATTCCGGGCTCAACCGACAGTGTGAACTTCGGCTTTGGCGCACCTCCGAAATACTTGAAATACTCCGTCATCGATGAAATTTTCATCGGCTTCATCAACACCTGTTCCGTCCCGTTTTCAGCCTTTTCGGTCAGACCGATAAAGACGGGAATGGCGGTTTCGGCTTCTACTACCGAGTTGCCGAAGGCGTTCTTCTCTTTGATGTAAACGCCCGGGGTTTTGTATTCTCCCATGGTCTTTTGATATTTTAGTTTAACAATAGGTTATCAGCTCTTCTGCATCTGCTGCTGAAAGGTTATTTCGATGAACTCTGCCGGATGCGTGACGGCTACCAGTACCGTGATGCGCATGATGCCCTCCAGTATGTCATCGCCGGTCATGGTGTCACCCAGTCCGATGTGTACCTCAAAAGCATCTTCGGGGGTGGCGCCTGCCAGTCCGCCGCGTTTCCACACGCTGCGCAGGAAGTTCTCTATCATGCACTTCATGTTAATCCAGGTACCCGCATCGTTCGGTTCGAACACGTAAGCGCGTGCAGCGTTTCTTATAGATTCTTCGAGGAAGAGCATCGTGCGGCGCACGTTGATGTATCGCCAGTCCAGAGAGTTTCCGTCCAGTGTGCGTGCTCCCCAAACCTTTATGCCTTCGCCACGGAAAGGACGGATTACATTAATGGCCTTTCCGTTCATCGGGGCGTTCAGGCCGGCCTGTCCTTCATCATCAATGTCTTCTGCCGGGCTGTTTACATAGTTCAGTGTCACATTCGCCGGAGCTTTCCACACGCCGCGGCTTCTGTCCACCATCGTATAGATACCTGCCATAGCTGCCGAAGGGGGAAGCAGGTTCAATTGCTTCAGTATAGCCTTGATTGCCTGCTTGAATAAAGGAGAAGAATTTGACAAGGCAGCATAAAATTCGTTCATATTTGTTGGTGTTGGCCAAATGACGGTAAATGTCTTTGAAATGAGTGTTTTTGCATCATCTTTTTTTTCCGCATATTGTGATATTGTGTATAGTAATGTTCCGTCTTTTATGACTTCTCCGTTCTCTATTTCACTTGATAATTTAAATGTAATGCCATTGACGATTTTAATATTTTCATCGGCTGTCAACTCTATAGTGTTTGAATAATAAGCATCTGCTATATTTGCAAGATTAGGATCAACTGTTAGTTTTTTGGCATTGCTATAAACACCCTTTTTCCAATTGAACATCTTGCTGTTCAAATCGCGTTCACTTAATACCGAAGTATTCAGCCATGGAAAGTAAGCCGCACCGTAAGAGAAATAATTGGTTACGGTATTCTGGAACGCTTCCATACGTTTGTCCAATGGAGTGTTTGCTGCTCCTGACGGCACATCCAGTATGGCGAAACGGTTGGCCATCTCTCCGCAATGCTTCATCATCAGCTGCTGTATATTGGCACATGCATTACTTTCTACCGCTTCCGGAACTATAATCATGGTCACTTCCTGTATTTTCTCCAGAGTTGCCAACGCCGCTTCTACATTCTTATCGTTCAGTGTATCCTTGTTGTCATCCCCATAATTTCCTACTGATACCACATAGCAAGTGCCGCCTCCGTTGGCGAAGAACATCTGCATATTGTAATATAAGGTATATGGGTTGGCTCCATCCACACGGAAGGCATATCCTACAGGAGTTTCTTCACCGTTTTTATCATCTTCTTCAGTACCGGCTTTATCTTCATCGAATTTCACCTTTCCGCATTCTCCCGACGGACGGATGCAATACTGGAAGATTCCCGGTGCCGGTTCCTTCAATGCATCCGTCAATGTCTTTCCCTCCTTCTTTTGCTCTTCCGACAGATAGAAGTACTTTTTAATATCTACCGCAAACTCCAGTTTCGGTGCTCCGCCGAAATACTGCAAATACTCCGTCATTGATGATATTTTCCAAGGGACGCCTTTCAAGTCATCATTCCCATTCTGTGCCTTATCCGTTATGCCGATAAAAGCCGGGATAGCGGTTTCAGCTTCTACCACCGAATTCGGGAAGGCATTCTTCTCTACGATGTAAACGCCGGGTGTTTTCATGTTTCCCATACGATTCTATTTTTTAAGATTAATACTATTTATATGGCTGATTATAGTTAAATGTAACACACATGCCGTATGCAGTCACGTTCTTCCGATTTGAATCTTCCGGGCTGCGGACAGGGGATAAAACGGCTTAGTGTCTTCCTTTTCAGTGATTTGTCGGAGATGGTTTCGGACACCGTCTCCGCAGTCAGTCTGGAGAATTTTCCCGACTGTATATCTTCTTCCAATTCCAGAATGAGCCGTTCTTGGGATTTGAGCTTCTCGATAAACTTTTCGATAAACTTCTCGCCAAGTTCCTTTACCGTCACCTCTGTCAGCACCAGCTCGCAATCCGGGTGCTGCCGGCAGACAACGGGAGAAGTAGAGACAATCTGCCACGCTATTTCACCATAAGGTGTGTTTACCAGCTTCTTGGGAAGGGAGAAGAGAATTTTCCCTTTGGTATCTTTCAACAGCAACACCTTCGATTCCTGAGCGTCATCATTACGGCGCACAAACAGGTATTCCCAGCGGAAAGCCGCTTTGCGGAATCCGAGCGTGTATTCAAACGGGGTTCCGTTTTTCGCCTCTTTCAGCATATCGGGCGTCAGACAGATATTGATATTGCAAAAACAGGATGCACCTGCCGTGTCGCTTACAGGGACGAGGGCCGAAACCACATCTGTTATCCGGTTTTCATCGGATAAGTCTAACCGATAAAACGACTGTGGCCGATAATCATCCAGTTGCGTTACGTACATAAAGTCCGCATCGCGCACCTGCAAGGTACATTCCAACCGGTCGCCGGGCAGGAATCCGTTGCAATTTTCAGCCATCAGCCATTGGCAACCGTCTCCGGTCCTTCTGAATTCTATTCCACGGTTACGCATCAGCGTTTCGGTTTTCACCGTGGGTACAATGCAGAATTTATCGGTTACGTCTTTATAGTAACCGTGTTCAATCTTTATGCCGATAAGCTTCACAAACTGTCCCATGTCTCTTCTATTTTATCATTTTCAAATCCGGTTGCCGCATTGTTGCTCCGCTTCCTGTCGCTTCTTCCGCGTCAATGACGAGGCGGCGCAGCTTGCACACCACCGAGGGGTAATATTGTCCGCCCAGCAAGGTCCATACATTATTCAGGTCCTGCGGTGATAAAGTTACGATTTCTACGGTATAAGTCGTCTCTTCCACCTCGAATTTCGGTACGGACTGGATAAATTTCAACGTGTCGGACAGTACGGAGAGCGATTCGGCATACCGACGTTCGTCATACACTGCCGCCAGCATCACATTGAGATTGAGCAACAGAGGGGGAGAAGTGCGTGTGTAGCCTTCCGCCGTGCGTTGCACCGGTGCGGATATGCCGCCCGATGTTTCCCGCTCGATACCGAACAGCGACACCACCATCTTGTTGGGCTTCTCTTCCGAACTGTTGCCCACAAAACCTGCTTCCACCAGTCCTTCGGGCTGGTGATGCAGGCGGGAGAGGTATTCGTTCAGCCGCCCGGCATAGCAGGTCAGGATACGTTTTATCATTTACCTGTCAGATATTTCTTGATACCTTCCACTATGATGTCCGTGACGCACTGCTTGCCTTTCTCGGAAAGCAGGAAATTCACATCTTCCTCGTTGTCCATGAAGAAATTCTCTACCAGCACCGCAGGGCAGTGTGTGTCTCTGCAGATACAGAAGTTTGCCACCCAGTAGTTGCGGTTGCTTGTCTCTATACGCACTGTCACGCCTTTCTTTTCTGCCACATCCGCCAGTGCAGTGGCGAGTCGCTTACTGTTCTGAGAAGCATTGGGAGCGACAAACACACTCCATCCACGTGCGTTCAGCCACGTCGAACCGTTACCGGCGGCATTGCAATGGATAGAAACCAGAATAGCCTGATTGCCGCTTTCGGCGTAATACTTGTTGGCACGCGCCACACGTTCTTCCAGCGGAATATCCGTTTCTTCGGGAACGATGCGGATGGCATCCAGACCTGATGCCTTCAAATCATTTACCACTCTGTTCGCAATCTCACGCGTATAAGCGTACTCTCTCAATCGTCCGTCCGGCGAATGCTTACCTTCTGTGTTCACTCCATGTCCGTTGTCAATCAATACTTTCATAATTTCTTCTTTTTAAGGTTAATAATAATCGAACTTATTTTAAAATTCTTATTCAATTTATGTCATTCGCATAGCATATCGTTATGCTTCTTTCCGTTGTTCTTTTCAGTTTATATCACCACGGTTCCTTCGCCAGAGCCGCCATCTTTCCACTTCATTTCGGTGCTGGTTACGGTGGCGGTAACTTTCTCGCCTTTTATCGTAAGATTGTAGGTGTACTGCATGCCGCTTTCCCATTTGTCGGGTGCGCCTGAGGTGCTTAGAGTATATTTGAAAGGCGTATATCCCTTCATCTTTATTTCGATAGAGATTCGGTGTATATCGTTGTCCGGAATAACCAATGCCTGATAGCTGGCAAGGGCGGTTTCAGCAGGCTTATTAGCCTCAAAGCTTACGTTTGTATTCTGACCGGAGAGCTTGGGCGTTATAGATTCACGAGAGCTCTCTCCATTACCCCAAAACTTCAGTTCCCCATTTATTTCAGCAGTGGCTCCGGTTAACATAGTATTACAGATTGTTATGGATTCTATATCTTTGTCATCAGTGGCCACTCCGTATTTACGGATGTTTATCACCACTTTGGCGGTTTTATGAGAAAAAGTGAGTGAGTTCGTGCCACCAAAGCTACAGGCGGTCTGTGGGGCATAAAGGAAGTCGCTATTCTGATAGCCGTTGTTGTTTTGGTCTGATTGTACGCTCCACTGCCACCCCCTCGTCTTCGTTGGCGGATTATTATTGTATCCTTTACCGAGATACCACGCACTGACTTGTTTTGTGTCCTTCGTGTTTTGCCAGTAAAAGGCATCGTCAGAGTCTGCCGGTTGCAGCGTGGTGCTTTCACCACTACCATAGGCAACATATTTCTTCACTACGTCACCCACTTGTACAGCCACTTCTTCGCCGCCGTCCCAGGTACCGTCGGTCGTGCCACGTGTTGTCGCCGTAGCTTCCAGCCCGGTGACGGTAAAGGTCATGGGGTATTTCCCTTCGGGCAGCATCTCGCCTTGCGATGTGTCCGCCAGTTTATCCTGCGTGCATCCGGCAAGTAACAGCATACCTGCCATCCATCCGATAACGGCTGATTTCTTGCAGCCTTGTAGTCTGTATATCATCATATTCTTCTATTGTTTTTTTGTTTCTTTCGTGCCACCGGCAGCGGCGAGGCTGTCCGTGTGCTACCTTTATAGGGTTGCCCGCTCCGGGCTTACGCACCAAGTGCCCGGCGGTGGCTGTGGCGGCAGATTACAAATCCGCCGGAATGAGAAATAATCATCTGTATCCTTTATTACATTTCGGCTTCTCCGTTATGTGTTTCGTTACCATTCCACGGAGTGATTGTGGAAGTGACTTTCAAACCGGTCAGATTAACCTTTATCGTATAGGTGTAAACATTACCTTCTGTCAATACAAGGTTTTCCCCATCATTTGGTATGCTGTAATAGAATACACCGGTGCCGATGGTTATCTTCAGTAAGTTGGTTCCTTTTGTAAAAGTTTGCGGTGGAATAACGGCGATATAAGAGCCACTGGTGATGGTGCTGTTCATCTTGACATCGGATATATTACCGCTTGTGAGAGTGAAAGTGCCGTCGGACGTCTTGAAAGTTCCTTTTGTCTCAGCATTCAGAATCTCCACGGTGGCTCCGGCTAAAGAGGGGGTTCCGGCACCACTCTCCAACTTGCAGACTACTTTAGAAAGTTTATGGGTAAAGCTTAAGCTATGCGCAATTTTTTGGCGGACATAAGTCTTGCTTGCGGAGTAAAGCAGGTCGGAATTATAATATTCTTTACCGTTATTCATCGATTGGTCTGGTTTGACTGAAAAGTCAAACGTTTCGTCATTGCCGATTATGGAACTCAAAGGCTGGTAGGCATAAATCGCTACGGCATTACCATTGGCGGGATAATAAGGAATATTTTCCCCCGTGCCAAGCGTCAGTGCACCGTTTCCGTCAGCAGTATATTTCAGATTGGTAGCGATAACCTCAGATGTTGTGATGGCATCGTTGATAAATATCCCTACTTCCTGCCCACTGGCAATCTGCGTGTCGGGTGGCGTGCTTTCATTGGCACGTGTCTGCTGCACCGTCAGCCCGCTGCTCAGCCGGATTTCACCATTCCAGTTGTCCGTTATTTCGTTTTCGTCGTTGCTGCATCCCGCCATTACCAATGCTGCGGCAGCCATCATCATAAATGCTTTTGTTCTCATCTTTATTTGAATTTTATTTTTACGCAAATATCGGCAGTTTTCTTTTACCGCCCAATTTTATTATTTGAAATGCACGTTTATCTGTGCGGTTGGTGTGTTTATCCGTGCAAACGGACTTTTTCACTCGGCATTGCCCGATTCTCCTTCTTCACCGTTTCCCTGTGTCCAGTCCTTCACGGTGGAAGTCACCGCTATTCCGGTCTTGCCTATCGTGATGGTGTACACATATTTGCTGCCTGCTTGAAACAGCTTCGACTTTTCGGCACTGTTGATGTTCCAAGTGAACGGCGTGTCGATGTCTTTCAGCGTGAAGCGCAGGTACATGCCCTCGGTGGAGGTGTTGGGCAGCACGATGCCCTCGGCGGCGGTACCGCCGGCATTGGTCAGTAGTTCGATATCGACGGCTTTGTCGGGAGCTACAGGAGTCGTAACAATCACGTCACCACCTTTCACCACGTCGTAGGTTCCCTTGATGGGCTGGTTGGTAATCTCCACTTTCAAGTCCTTCATGTTCTCGGTGGTCAGCGATGTGCCGTCGGGCTGGATGGTCATTGCCAATTTCACCAATTTGTGTTGGAACTCAAACGCCACCGCAGGCTTATTTTTGTTCTTGCCAGTCATTTTGACGGCTCCCATCAGGTCGATGGCCTTTTGCGAGGTCTGTGTGGTTACGTCCACCGGATAAATGTCGTTCGCGATGGTTTTTCGGTAGGGATAATAGGCGGTGAAGTCTCTTGAATCTCCGCCTATAGGAAAATAGATGGTGTTGGCATCGGCCTTGAACGTGCCGCTTGTGCCGGTTTCTTCGGTGGTGTACTTGTAGTTTTCCGCTTCCGTTGTTTCGCCGTTCAGCATATAGATGCCGATGGCATCACCGCTTTCCCATGTGTCGTTGTAGGCACGGGGTTGTACATGGATGTCGCTGGTTACTTGCAGAGCCACACGTCCGTCATTCTCCGGTGCTGCTCCTTCATTGTCGTTGCCGCAAGCTGCCAGTAGTAGGAGGGCGGTTGCCATAAAGATGTACTGTCTGTTCTTTTTCATATTTCTTATTTTTGTTTTTTTGATTCTTTGTTTCTTCATTACTAATCATTTATCACTTGTCAGTTGACTGTTATGCCTCCGTTGTTCACTACATTCCAGTCGCTGATGGTGGCACTGATTTCCGCTTCAATGGGCAGTGTCAGCGCGGCATCCAGTGCCAACGGTTCCATCTTGCCGTTGCCGAAGTTCTTCAGGGCTTCGGTCAGGTCGGTGACGATGGTTTGCACCGTGCCGTTGGTCAGGGTCACGACAAGGGTCAGCTCTTGCTTTTCACCCGGTATCACACCCGGCAGATGCAGGAAAGCGATCAATACCGGATTTCCCGCGGCACGGGTTTCTCCGCCCGGTGTTGCTGTACGTTTTTCCCCACCGTCCGTTCCTATCGTGAATGCAGGACTTATTGTTTTTACTTCCGTCGCCGTCACGCTTCCGGTAGCCAAATCTACTGAAGAAGCAATGCCTGTCAGGGTAGCGGCGGTGCTTGCGATACGCTGCTCGTCACCGGGATTCAGTTTCAAGATCAACGCCAGACTGCGGATGCGCTGTGTCATGGGTATGGTGACCCTCAGCGTGTCATCCTTCTGTATGTCCAGCTCTTTGGCGGCGGAGAACAGAAAGCCCGGCATCGGGTTCAGTGTGCCATCTTCCAGTGTGTTCACCGTGGCGGTGGTTCCGCTGATGGTGATTCCTTCCGCCTGATGATAAACCAGCAGATTTTGTGTTCCCGGCAGGAACAGTGATTTAAAAGCGTTCGTCTCGCCTTTTACCGTCTGCTCCTCGCTGCCGATGCGCAGAATATAGTCCGCCGGCAGGACGGCGTCCGAGGAACGGTTCGTCCAGTCGGTAGTTACTTTTACTGCACCTTTGTCGGGATGGGAGGTGTTATCGGAATCGTCCTTTCCGCAACTGATTAGTTGCAACACTGCCAATGCGAATATCAGCGACCTGCCTTTGCCTATCAATGTCTTTTTTGAGTTGGCGTCATATTTCTTATAAATGTTCATCTTATCCATGTATATGGTCTTTTTGTCATTTTACGAACTTTTACACCAGCGTGATGTCGAATCCCAATAGTTCTTGCATTTCCCAAATTGAGAAAAGATTTAATAAAGAAAGGATATTTTAATCCGTGGGGAATGTCTTCTGTTTCTATATTTTTTAACCATGAGTGTAGGTGTTCCACTCTATTCATGTAATGGAACGAATAGTAGTAAATCCCTTCTAAAGTAAAAGAAATCATTGGTTGAAAGCGTATTTTCAGGAATGCGTCAGACAATGCAGATGTTATAGATTTCAAATATTGTTCCCTCATGTTGAATTTACTATTTTTCCGTTACTTACCAAGTAACGGAAAAATAGTACTGCCAGAATGGTGAAGACAAGGGTTTTGCTTGGAAATTTAACGAAATAAGACACACAATGGAGTAAATAAGAGAAATAAGTGAATAGTCCGTTTTTGAGCAGTCAAGGACGGGGAAGAGATTCATATACCTTTATAGTAAGAATGAGGTGCTTTATGTCGTTCTATTTAAATCTGTGTCGAGTTACGAATGAAATTTTAAAAAAGCAATGAGAAAATCATATCTTTTATTTTGAAAAATGAAAAAAAACGTCTAAGTTTGTCGAATTGAAATGGCGTTACTTGGTAAGTAACGCTTCTTTTTTTAACAGACTGTCACACATCGTTTTTACGCGGCTTCCCCGCTTCCCATAACAGATAATATCAACCCGTCATTCGCTGCATCAACCTTTTCATTTTCAAAAGGCTTCAGATAAGTTTCGGTCACCTTGATGGACGAGTGTCCCAATGCCTTGCTGATAATCCCGATGGGAATGCCGGCATGAAAAGCAAGCGTGGCCCATGTGTGCCGAGGGGTGTAGGAACTCAGCTTCACATCGGGCAGCAACAGTTCCGCCATCTTTTTCAGCAGTCGGTTGAATTTTCTCAAAGCGTCCAGATAATTTTCATACTGTTTCTTTTCATCCTCTATATCCTTATTTAAAATGGGAAACAGATAGTCGGAATCCGGATGCTTGTTGCGGAACGTCTCGAACAATTCTATCGCCTCTTTGGGGATGCGCAAGGTGATATGGCGTTTTGTTTTATGCCGGGAATATGAAATTGTATTTCCTTTTACATCCTGTTTCCGCAGGCTGGCAAGGTCGATGAACGGCATCCCGCGGAATAAGAACATCAGCAGGAAATAGGCCAGCGCGCACCTTATTTCTTCCGGCAGTCTCTCAAAATCCGTTTTGAGCAATGCCTGCATTTGTTCATCTGAAAGTGAGCGTTTCGTTTGTGACTCCACTTTGGTATATACGTCATCGAACAAAGTCGGTTCGTAGGGCATCCGTTTGTTTGCCACCAAGCGGTTGTGTACCGCTTTCAGGGTACGCATATAGGTGGACACGGTGTTCCATTTCGCCTTGTTGTTGCGTAGCCAATTCTCGTATTCCTTCAGTCTGCCTTTGGTGAACATTTCCTCGAAGGTCATTTTAAACACCTTCTCTGTGGAAAATGTGATGACCGAGTTCATCGTAGAGGTATAGGTATGCACCGCCGGATGCTTCTTGTCTTCTTTCAACTTCCGGATAACCGTCATCATATAAGCGACTAGTTCTGCAGCTTCTGTTATTTTTGTCTCATTCATAATTCTCTGTTTTTTTAGTTCAATATTCCTTGTCCTGCTTGAACACGGGCACGGATGGAATAGTTTGTGAATGCAAAGTAAAGGATGTTAGGGAGTAACAAAGAAGGAAAGGCGACAGGATTTCTCCGTTTATGGGTTTTTCGGATTTTTATTTCTATTATGGGTATGGAATATACATTCGGTCGACAACAAACAGATAGCATTAACAATGATAAGTTGTGCATTATTGTGCTCTCATGCTCTCACCATATATATAACAAGCTAATTATAAATGACTTATGTGATGATAGTAAAAAATGTTAGCTCTCACTTGTACTCTCATGCTCTCACTACATTTTGAAGCATATTTCCGCATAATACACTTTCCATCAGCTATATAGCCTTTTTTACAGGCTGTTCCGGCTTGATATAGAGTAGGGTGTTTTCAGACGTTTTCATTATAAAAAGTGCGCATAAAGCATGGAATATAACAGTTGACGAAATCTTGGCGGGGTAAAGAACAAGACGTTTTCAAAAAAGCTCGTTATCTTTTTGGAAAAGCTCTTGCTCTTTTTTTTAAATGTCCTTGTCTTTTGGGAGGTGGATGATTGCACGTACGTACGTATAAGCCCACACGTATATATGTATAGCCCTACACATACGTATGTGTGGCTTCATGCGGACGTACGTGTGAAGTACTATTGGAATACGCGTGAAGTTTTTTATGAATATAGCAAAATAGTTATGTTTTTATTTGGTAGTTTATAGCAAAAACGCTATATTTGCACTGTCTTAATAAATAAAGGGTCTTTTACATTATGAAGTACAATCAGTTTTTTGCGGAATTGACCGCAGCGGGTTGTTACGTTCTTAGGCATGGGGCTAACCATGATATTTGGTATAGTCCTAAGACGGGAAACAAGTTCGCTTTGTCAAGGCATGGCAAACAAGAAGTACCTACCGGAATGGAACGTAAAGCAAGAAAGGTCCTTTTGGGGGAGTAATCCCCCTGCCTTTTGCGCTTCATGGCTGGAAGATTGTTTTTGTTGAGACAATGGGGTACGGTAATAGTGCCGTACTCCTATTTTAATGAAATGGATATGAAAGTAACTGTTATCATGGAAAAGGCGAGCGATGGGTATTACTCATGCTTTGTTGAGGAAGATTTACCTGGCTTTGGTTTGGCTGGATATGGAGATACAGCAGAAGCCGCCAAAGAGGATATGATGAAAGCGTATGAAGAAATAAAGGAAATGCAGGCAGAAGAAGGCAAGGAGGTGCCGGAACTGGAGTTCACCTACAAATATGATATGCAATCCTTTTTCAACTATTTCTCATTTCTGAATGTTACCAAAGTGGCAGAGTTGGCAGGTATCAACGCTTCATTGATGAGGCAATACACTTCCGGGGTGACAGCAGCCGGACAAAAGCAATACGATAAGATAAGGGTAGCGGTGGAACGTATTTCTAAAGAACTTGCCGCAGCTACTTTCTAAAGATAGTGTACCGCTGTGAAGCGTGACCGTTTAATTAAGACAATGAAACCCCGTTCCTTAATTGGTTCGGGGTTCTTTTGTTCCTACAGTCTTGATGTTCGGATTGACCCGATGTTAACCTGACCTGAGTTGTGCAAATGTTGTGCAACTCATGTAATAAGAAAACCGCAAATAGCTAATAATAAAGCTTTTGCGGTTTTACCATGTGATTCCGCTGCGATTCGAACGCAGGACCCACGCCTTAGAAGGGCGTTGCTCTATCCAGCTGAGCTACGGAACCATCCTTGTTTGCGGGTGCAAAGGTAATAGCTTTTATCAAAAGTTCCAAAAATATCAGAGTTTTTTTTTCTCTCATAACTCACTTTTTTCTATTTAACATCCCGATAAAAGGAATAAAACAACAAATATGATAGGCGTAAACCACTATGTTTGAGTCTATTCCAATCCATTCAGTCAAATTAGTATATAGCAACGAAGAGAAGAACTGAACAATAAAAAACAAAATAACAAAGTAATCGGCAAAGCGAATAAACAAGAAAGTCATTCCTCGAATTATATCTCTGTCATTACGAAAGCGCCCGGAAGTATAGCCAAAAACTACTCCTGATAAACCTATCCCGAATGAAATAAGATAATATATGCCTTGTTTAAAAGGTGAATTCTCTATGGAACCGGTAATGCTTCGCAATATAGTCCAAGGAGCAAAAGTAGTCATGATGATTATCAACGAATAGATAAACAAAATACAAGCAGAAAACAGTAAGGCACGCTTTTCTTTTCGCGTCAACTGCTTTCCTCTCTTCAAAATCCTGCCAATGGCATTAGCCATGCCACTATAATATGCTACTCCAAGACCGAAGAATAAAATCATTACAATTCCCAAGGCAGGAGTTTTAACATAATTACCTGTAATATGTCTAAGTTCCCAACGGATACCTTCCGGACTAAGCAGGCTTTGCACAGTACCAAGTCCATAAATACTGCCTATCCATGAGACCAATGCCACTATTACTGTCAATAAAAAGAATAATGTAGCTACATGGGGAAAATAGTAATTATTCTTCATCCGGCTCTAAATTATCAATATCAATGATACGTAACTCTAAAGCACGTGTTACGAGACGGCACGCGTTGACACCACTTCGCTCATCAAGAGTAAACAAGCGATTAATAAGTTCGTTTTGGCGCTTTTCTATTGATTTTACACCGAAAGGCATACCTTTTAGATTTGTAATCATTTCTTTGGTATACCCTAGTGCTAAATGACGAAGAAGACGTTCGTCATATTCATCAATATCATAATTGATGATAGCTTCCTGACGACGTTGCTCTTGCGCGACAGACTGTTTGAAGCGTTCTATTATTTTTTCAAGTATGGGGTAATTAAATACAAATTTCTTACCATCCATTACGGCTTGCACATCGGTCGCTGTCAGAAGCTCGCCTGTTTTGAGAATAATGCCATCTGCACCGGCATTCAAAACATCTACCCAAAGCTTTTCATTTAATACCTCACCGGTGAATATAAGTACTTTTATTTCAGGGTGATTCTTCCGCAAAGAAGAACATATATCTACTCCTATGGTAGTGGATCCCCCCAGTCCTAAATCGAGTAATACCATATCAGGAGTATGTACTTTAAGAAGTTCCCAAAATTCATTTTCAGTCATAGCTGTACCAATCACCTCGGCATTAGGAATTTCGTGTCTGAATATCTCTTCAGTACCTTTTAGTTCTAACTTAACGTCTTCAACAATTATAACTTTAAATTTCTTGCTTTCCATATTGTCTTGATTTATTATATTTCATTATTGTTATTTTGCGGGAATAGTAAACCATACCATAAAACCTCCATTGCTTACCGGCTGGGCATTAATACGGCAACCACGCCGGCCTGCAAACTCGTCATGGTCACGGATTACCTGTTTGCATATTAAATATTCCGTACCTGTCAGCACTCCTTCGCTACCACGTTTCATTCGTGATAAATGTGGATAGAATAGTTGATTCAGTTCTTCTTGAGTCTTATCGCGACGCTGGTCTATAAAGTCGAACCTGACAAAGTCTTTATCCTTATATATATGTAGGTATAGACTTCCGTCAATTTCATAAGACAAAGCTTCATCTATTAAATTTTCAAGCATATATTTTAATTGAATCATATCTCCAAGCATTGAAACATTTTCCACTTCTATTTTTAGCTCCACTTTACAAAGAAGTCGCTTTCCTGCACGTTTCATGTAACGTTTTGCATAATCAGCTAAATCCTGAGCCTTCACAATGCCGCGCTTGAAAGTTATTTCCTCTAATTGACGGGCAGCACAGGAACTTAATATCATGAAAATATCTTTATAATAGCTGATTAGTTCGTTTATGGTTTCTATCTGTTTTCTCTCGTTTTCATGAACCGGTTCATTGTTTAGTTTGTCAATAATCTGTTTTATTTTATTGGGATAATAAATAGTTTCATGCTTGATGGTGGACAAACAGTTGTCCAAAACTAAATTTTGTACATGAAGCTGATTCTCTTCGCGGATAGCCCGACGAGCATCGTCTTGAGCTGTCTCTATATCACGATATTTTTGTGCCATCAGTACTACCGCATTATAAGCGATTATAGCGACATATCCGGCTACCAACTCTACCATTAAACGGTCATCTTCGCGCTCGCTGTCAAATGAACATTTTAAGGCCAGCACACCGGTACAACGATTCTCTCCTCCGGTTTCCACCCACAAAGGGAGGCATTTAATGCGATTTTTCTCCGTCCAATATATCGTCTGCGTTTCAAAGCAACGTGCCATAAGTTCGCGCATATCTTCGTTTTCTTCATCTGATAAAGAAAAACCGTATTTCAAATTATGACTGTCTTCACTATAAACGGCTATGCCGAGTATATCAATGGCAATCAATTCATCCATTCCTTCAAACATGGCGTTGACTAAACATGCTGCAATGTCTTTGTCGGTCTGTCCGGTCAATAATGACCCTGTAAACGCCTGCTTGTTTATCTCAAGAACTTGCTCCAAATTATATCTATACATCAAACGATGGCGAAAATAGAGCAAATAATAACCTATCAGCAATAACATCAATATGACGATACAAAGAATGATAGCGACAATCTTATTATTTGCCGACAGTTGCATTTGCCGGCAATATTCCTCAAGAGAAGTGTCTTCACTAATCTGTTTATAAAGAGCTGTATATGCATTGTTGTTGTATCGATAAGCATCCAAATGACCCAATGCCAAAAATGCCACAGCCGATTCATTACGTACGTCTAGCAGGGTATAATAATCCGTGTCAAAATGATTGTTGAACCACTCCAGTTCGGCTGCAGTTCCTTCGCCTTCTAATCTCAATAAAGGTGTTGTTTGATGGGAGTATTGTTTATAGTGGGCATTCAGGCAAAATAAAGCACTGTCGGCATATGATAAGGCTTGTTGGTAAAGTCCTTCGATATTGCAATTATATACGTCATAAGCATATTCATTTGCTGCCGTCAACCATCTGTCATAGCGTTGGATGGAATCCTCCGGCGTCATTGCTTCCTGACGTTCCAAATGTTTTTCTCCACAACCGGTCAATAGCGATAGGGTAGATATAAGAATTAGCATCAGCATTTTCCGTACCCCTTTAGGGAGACGAAAATAAAAGCGGCTGCCTTTACCCAGTTCACTTTCAATATTAAATGTACATATTCGAAAGATATCGTTCGTTTTTCTATATTTATCGATAATGCCTTTGCAATTCATCAATCCGAATCCATGGCCTTTGTTCTTTTGAAGTTCTGTCGCATTTTCTGCATTTTGTAAACCAATTTTCCCGGAATCATATACTTTTTCACTCAGTATTCGTTCTTTGTCTTCTACAGAAAGCCCCGAACCATTATCTTGAATCGATATTTCTATGTAATTTTCTGTCTCTTCTGCATATACGGAAATTATCCCTCCTTGTTGGGTATACTTACGGGCATTTTCCGTTAAGGTGTTAATCATAAAGAGTGTCAGTGCCTTATCTGCTTTAACTACGGCCTCAGTTGGTATGACCGTCAATGTTTGTTGCTTCATCTCGAAGGTCTTTCTTCCTTTAACTAAGACCTTAAATAAATCATTTAATTCAAAATTTTCAATACTTAAGCTCAGCGTTCCCTGCTTCATTTTTATCCATAAGGCAAGGATGTCGTTATACTCGTTGATGCGGGTTATCAATTCGTCTATATAGCGATATTTACTATTTTTAATATCTTCATTGTCAATATAGTTGTTCGCTGTAAGTTTATGTGTCTCATTTATAATACGGTCGATATAAGGCATAATACCCGTAACTATGAAGAGGCATGCCTTTTTTACCAGATTCTGCCGTTTGTTTTCCGCCAAATGTTGTTCGTGTATATATTGTTCTTTTTCCAGCCGCTTGCGTTCATCACCCAATGAAATGAAAGCCAGTCCGTTTTCTAATGTCCATGATATATAAGGAATTATAACTCTCATCAAATCCTTGTCGTCCTTTTTCATTTTCTGTGAAGAATATAAGTTTATTTCTCCTAACGGTTGCTCTTTGCTGGGAACACTTAGAATAAACCGGGTACAAATGCCGTCATATCGCATCGGCTGTTCCATGTCGCTTTCGTAAACGATAATCTGTAATTGTGAGGCTCCTATCAATTGCAGGATATCTTTGCCTATTGCAGTGTGCATGGCCCTTATGACATCATCCACTTCATTTGCATCCGAAGGCACGGAAGCCGTAATCTTTCTACAAATATCGAGAGTGTGTTTCAACTTGGCAATATATAAAGTATTGCGAACTTTCCAGCGTTTGTTTAGTATCCAGAATAATACAATCAATACTATAATTCCGATAATGACAACAGCCAATAAGCCGGTTAATTGCTCGGATTCTTTTTCTAATGCAACATAGCGGCTTTCCAGTTCTTTGTCTTGACGTGTATAATCAAGTATGTCAAGGTAAATATTTCTGTTATAATCAGATTCTGGTTTCATTCCCAGAGCGGCATAAGTTACACTGAGTTGTTCACGAAAACGGGCAATCCATTCGGGAACAGTTTTGATACCGCCATCATTAATCCATTGAAGTTCGATGGAAGTGGATGCCATCGGAACATAGGGGCGAAGGCGGTCTGTCGTATCCGTACAATGATAGAATTTTTCATGGTGGCGGTTTACATATCCTAACGCCTCGGATAGATAATTTAATGCTTCCTCATATCTTCCTTGCTCATTGCAACAAGAAGCCAGAGTACGATAAGTTCCCGATATCTGATATAAATCTCCGTATGTTTTAAATAGCTGTAGGGCGTTTCCGGCAAAAGACATCACCAATTCTTCCCATGGTAAATCTTCTGTATTAATACCTCTCATCACACTGGGGCGGCGTGCCATCAACAAATCATAATTTTTCTTCTCTTTCAGTAATTCCGCCATTGCTTGCGAAGCATTAGCTTCAAAGTATACATACCCTAAATCGTGACTGATACGCAAGCAATCTACTAAATAATTAAATTCACCCAATACAACTTCTTCCTGTGTAGGTGCTTCATACATACCTCCTGAGCCTTTCATGTAATAATAGTAGAGAAGTTGTGCCGTATCGCGCTCCAATCCTTCGTCGACTTTAATTTCATTTATAGCTTCTAAAGATTGTTGCTCTTGCTGTAGATAATAATAGTAAATGGCTGATGCAATTGAAAACTCCGAATGTGCATAGTTCAAACGTTCTAATATCATGGGCTCGGTGATGGCAGAACGGTCATCGTTAATACGCTTCATACGACGTAAAGCACTGTTGCGGTAATCATAAAATTCTTTGTTCATGGCCGTACGCTGACAAATTTTCATCATACCAATATCGGCTATCAGGCACTCAAGTTCATTGGTCGTGGTTTCGTAAACCTGTTGAAAGAATTTTTCTGCCGTTTCAAAATCCATGTGAATAAAGGCACAAAATCCCATGTTGTTTAGTGCTTCGGCACGCAAAGAAGAGTTTCCCAAAGAAAAACGATATGCTTCATGGGCGGCTTTACAAGAAGTTTCTAAATCTTTGTAACGCAATTTGTAAGCCACCTGATTTAGCGAGTCAGCTTGAAGGTATAAAGATACATCTTTCTCATCTCCACACGAGAAGAAACTTCCTGTGGTTATCAATATACTTGCACAAATAAGCAATAAACGCATTTTCTTCATGGATATTTTTCTCTGGGTTATAAGCAAAAAACAAAAATACAAAAAATCCGATTATTCCATAAGGCAAAAACGAATAAGTATCAAAGAAAAAAAGATTAATCCTTCAAAACATGAAGATGATAAAGAATAGGGGACAATGAATTGCGTAGTAAAAGTTACCCTCGCCACAGGTGTTGTAGCGAGGGTGATTTCAATAAAAGGGGAGTGTTGACACATCTCCTTTCTTTGTTCTCAAATAATCAAGAAATTACTTTTTAGAATCTTCCAAAGAAGCTTTTCTAAATTCTTTCAGTAATTTTTCCAGTTCTAAAGAAGCTTTGCGTGCACGTGTGCCTGCTGCTTTATTACCTTTTTCTGCCTGCAATTCAGCATCTGTAAAGAATGCATTACTTAATTCCTTGATTTTTGCAACTAAATCGTTCATCTTACTATTTATTTATTAATTATTAAATCAGATTCAAATTAAATCCTTTTTTGTTAGAATATGCTTTAACCTGCTTATTTTTTACGGTTTTTCAACATTTTCAGCTGAAAAGATAGACAATGATACCTGTTATACACACATACACCAATGCATAGGGGATTGCCGCTTTTAAGATTTCCCCTTCTTTTCCTTGTTGATTTCCTGCAGAAGTCGCAATTGCAATGCTCTGAGGAGAAATAATTTTCCCTCCTGTTGCTCCTACGGTATTTGCTGCTGATAACCAATCGGGGCTTACCTGAATATGGCCTGCAACACTAGCTTGTAATTTGCCGAATAGGATATTGGAAGAGGTGTCACTACCTGTAATGAATGTGCCCAAGCAACCGATTACGGGTGCAAAAAGCGGATAAAGCTTTCCGGTGGCGGTAGCAAGTGCAGTGGCTATCACAGATATCATACCGGCGGTATCCATGACGGTGGAGAGTCCTACTAGACAAATCACTGTGATAAATGTTTTTTCTAATTGTTTGACCGTTTTCCAAAGCACAACAAACAGTTCCTTGACAGTTGCTCCTTGAATAAGACCACCTGCGAATGTACCCACAAAGAGTAAAATACCTGCATGAGTCAGCCACGAGATTGTATAATTTACCGTCGATGTATTGATGGGAAGGCTGATGCGCGTTACCCAATTATTCTCTAACGTATTTCGCAGTCCTGGAAATAATGGGCTTGTCACAATTATCAATAAAAGAATAAGGAGGTAAATGCTCCAGGCTTTGAATATATCTTTGCTTTTTAAAGTGTTTTCTCGATTCCTTTCTTCTTTTGTTGCTGTCAATTTGCCATATAAAACAATAACAATAATGGATAATATACTTCCAATGATAGCAGGAGATTCGGCACCCATATAACGTGCTGCTATATATTGGCTTCCCAAAGAAACACTGCCTACCAATAGTGCTAGTAGTACGTTTTTAGGTAGTGATTTTAATTTAGGGTCTGTAAGGAAGAGTAATATTAATGGAATTAAAAACATCAAGACTGAAAGTTGGAGGACAACATTTGTGCTTAATGTTTGTACATTCAGGCTTGTTTCTTTGGCAAGTACAAGCACTGGTGTACCAATAGCACCGAAAGCTGTGGCAACACTGTTGGCAATCAGACTGACTGTTGCCGAAAAAATTGGTTTAAATCCTAAACTAATCAGAATGGCAGCAGGAATGGCTACGGCTGTTCCAAATCCGGCCATAGCCTCTAGCAATCCTCCGAAGCCCCATGTAAGCAATAACACCTGAATGCTTTTATCTGTCGAGATAGAAGAAAATTGCTGTTTAATAATCTCCATTTTCTCCGTTTTAAGCAAAACATTATAACTGAATATGGCCATCAGGATAATAATCAAAATGGGTGAGACGGCTTTCAATGCGCCATAAAGAAAGGAGAATAATAAATCATCCAAAGGAAGATGAAACCCGAAAAAGGCAATCAGCATGGTGACCACCAAAGATATAATACTGCTTTTTTCACCTGACATTTTAAAAAATGCCATTAGTATAATCAGTAATAATATGGGAACTATGGCTATAATCAGATTCATATAGTTAATGAGGTTTATTAATTTATTATAAAACAACAGTGCATATAAAGTTAAAGTTCACGTTATGGGAACACAATTAACATCAATTTATAGAAGATATCTTTTTGTCTCTTTTTAAGATGTTCATCAGTAATTGGGGTTATAATATCAGTGATTTATCTACTAATTCTCTATTATTATGGTTTTATCTTTGCGGCATCAAAAAGAATAATATAAATTCAAATAATGAAATTATGTATTTAGAAAAAGTAAATTCTCCTCAGGACATTAAAGGATTATCTGAAAAGCAGCTCAACCAGCTGGCTGATGAAATTCGTGGCGTACTGCTTGTCAAACTAAGTGCACATGGTGGTCACATTGGTCCTAATTTAGGTATGGTTGAAGCTACCATTGCCTTACATTATGTCTTTGATTCGCCCAAAGACAAAATAGTATACGATGTATCCCATCAAAGTTATACTCATAAAATATTGACAGGACGTAAAGAAGCTTTCCTTAATCCTAATGACTATGATGCAGTTTCGGGTTACACTAACCCTCAAGAAAGTGAACATGACTTTTTTACTGTTGGTCATACTTCTACGTCTGTAAGTCTTGCATGTGGTCTTGCTAAAGCTAGAGACTTGAAAGGGGAAGATGGGAATGTTATTGCCGTTATTGGTGACGGGTCTCTGAGTGGTGGCGAAGCCTATGAAGGACTAAGCAATGCCGGTGAAATGAGAACTAATTTAATTATTATCGTAAATGACAACGATATGTCTATTGCCGAAAATCATGGTGGGTTATATCGTAATTTGCAAGAACTGAGAAGCAGTAACGGTACTGCTTCCTGTAATTTTTTTCGTTCTCTCGGACTGGAATATTTTTATATAGAAGATGGAAATTATATTCCGGCATTAATCAAGACTTTTAATAAAGTGAAGAATACTTCTCATCCTACAGTGGTGCATATCCATACTCAAAAAGGAAAAGGTTATGCTTTGGCAGAAGCTGACCGTGAAAAATTTCATTGGGGTATGCCTTTTGATTTGACTACAGGAAAACCTAAAATGGACTTCAGTAATGTAGAAGATTATTGTGAGTTGACAGGCAAATTTTTATTAGAACAAATGAAAAAGGACCCGACTATAGTTGCTATCACATCAGGTACGCCTTCTGTTATTGGTTTTACTCCCGAAATGAGGCAAGAAGCAGGTAGGCAATTTATTGATGTGGGAATTGCTGAGGAACATGCAGTGGCACTTGCTTCGGGAATTGCTGCAGGAGGTGGTCGGCCGGTATATGGTGTTTATAGTACTTTTATTCAACGCTGTTACGACCAGCTGTCACAAGACTTGTGTATTAATGGTAATTCGGCTGTGATTTCTGTATTTATGGGAACAGTAGCAGGTATGAATGATGTAACTCATTTGGGAATTTTTGATATTCCTCTTATAAGTAATATCCCGAATATTGTATATTTGGCACCGACCTGTAAAGAAGAATATTTTGCGATGTTGGAGTGGGGCATTCATCAAACGAAGTATCCGGTAGCCATTCGTGTGCCGGGGGTTGACGTAGTACAAAGTGGCGAGGTCCCTGATAAAGATTACAGTAACCTTAATCATTATAAAATAACTCGGCAAGGGAATACTGTGGCTGTTGTTGCTTTAGGGGCTTTTTATTTATTAGGTAAACAGATTGTGGAAAATCTGAAAGTAGAAACTGGTATCGAAGCGACCCTTATTAACCCAAGATATATTACAGGGATTGATTATGAAATGCTGAATCTATTAGAGGACAATCATCAGCTGGTCATTACTTTGGAAGACGGAATATTGGATGGTGGTTTCGGAGAGAAACTTGCTCGGTATTATGGTAGTTCCGACATGAAAGTACTAAACTATGGATTGCAAAAAGAATTTGTCGATCGTTATGATGTAAAAGAATTAATGCAGAATAACAGATTGACCGTGAGTCAAATTGTTGAAGATATAAAGGAGGCTGTTCTGTGACATTTGACAGAGATATAAAGTCATGTTTTACGCATATTAAAGGATAATGTCCTGCCTTACAATTGTATAAAAAGAGGATGCCCGAAAACGATGGCGCTGAAAAATACCTCATTTTTAGGCTCCCTCTCCGTTTCAATCAAAAAATCACAGAGAAAGAAGTTTCATTAACCAAAGACTTTTTTTCTTTGTGGTTTTATTCTTTTATGAAGGATATACGCGATAGGAATCCTCAATTTTCTTTCAAAAAGTCTATTATTTGCCTCTTGCTTGTCGCATACTTCTCTGAGCGGACATTGCCTGCATCTTTTTCACAAGGGAAGGGGGCAATCTGGATTGAGACCCGGAAAATATTTGTATGACATATCCGTATAGGAACGAGCCACAAGATTCCTGGTGGAAACCGGATGCATGGTCTTCAGCAAAAGGTATTTGAACAATATTATGGGAATGACAGCTACATGCCCCATATCTTTACTGCAGTTCCTAAATTGCTACTGACCTCTTTTCTGATATTAGTGGGAAGTATAAAATCAAAAGACCCTAGCCTAAGCCAGAGTCCTTTTTTGATATGATGAGCCGCACGCTTGCGGGAAGCATTTGCAAATATAGGAAAAGATTCTGACTTTCCATAAAAATACTCAATTAAATTTTTATTTTACGCTATATTTCTTTTAAAGTACGTTTTCTTCCTTTGTTTTTGAGGATACTCCCCTTTGTAGTATCTTTCTTGCTTTATTTGAAATAGCTTATCATATTCGTTTATTTGGCGTTTAGTGTACAAATATTATATCAATTCCATCCTTAATATAATTAATTAGCTTAAGAATAAAGTTTATTTTTAGAGAAAAAACATGAAGGTATTGAAAGTTTTCATTAGTAAGCATTCAGCCTGGTCTATGTTTCTCTCAATTCTTTTTCTTCCTACCTTTGTCCTTTCATAAGAATTTTAACTTAGTCTATTATGTGTTTCATATTAGTATTTTCTAGTATAAGTCAATAATCCGGTGGAATGCTCTATTTAAACAGGAAAAACACACTTTTCTCCGTGTCACACGAGGCAGCGCATGCAGCGGCAATATTTTTTCACTGATGGAATGTTACAGGGAAAATAAGGTGAATCCCAAACGATGGATGCAGGAGGTGTTAATTAGAGTACTAGGATAAAGAAGGAGAAGAGAAATACGGCTATTCCGATTGGCTGCCGTTTAATTTTATTGTAATCTGGAACGAAAAACGGACTAGGCCGAATGCTTACTTTTTATTGAGAGAAAACTATTATAATCATTTATTTGTATGCCTTTGTCGTATATAAG
>PPYE01320263.1_pt1 | contig 26611 bp, 23 predicted proteins | sample 1559881 | NCBI WGS metagenome assembly PPYE01 (sample SAMN08240022, study PRJNA423297) | Human gut metagenome, whole genome shotgun sequencing project. | reverse complement strand
AAACCGTTTTGAATTTTATAGAAAAACTTATTACCAGATTATATCTGGCTAAATCAGCCTTCTTTTCCGCTTATCTATCACTTTATTTTCAGTCACATAGCCCGCTATGCTCCTTTTAATAAAGTGGTAGCTAAACAAAAAATAAAACTAATTTATCTCAGAATAAAGTTCAAAATGGTTTCTAATAATATTTCTCAGGCATAACAATCCAAAGCACAATATACACAATTACACCTGCAAAGGCGGTAAATATTGTCAAAAGCAAATATACTAATCTAACTACTGTGGGGTCAAAACCAAAGTATTCTGCTAATCCGGCGCAAACACCGGCAAGCATTTTGTTGTTCGAACGGGTCAATCTCTTATTCATAATTCAATATTTTGTAGTTTTTTACTAGCAAAGATAATAATACTAAAACACCTTTTAAAGTCATCATCTTCAAAATTCTTATTTATTTATATGAATAAGACAAACATTTTATACTGAAAAGTTGTTAATTTAAGATATTTTTAGTACTTTTGTATTCCTTTATAGTGGAACGCTACTAGTAAAAGGTTCGATAGGTAATTAATGATTAAATGAAAAAGACGATGAAAGCCGTTCAAAAAATCTCTTATCTCCTGATAGTTTTTATCATCTGTATATTTACAGGATGTGATCAGGAAGGAAATGAAAAAAACGGAAGTGATATTAGGATTGTCAAAGAGCTTCGTAAGATGTATTTCTCTCCTGTAGACACGGAAATGGCAGCTATTATTAATAGTATGGCTGAATTTGATAAACTTATTCAGGATAAAGAAAATTTGCAGAATTATCCTGAACTGGAATCAATTGACTGGTCTAATCAGACTTTATTGCTAGGACATTGCAGTTATAAAAATCAGGCAAATATCATTCACCATTTTTATCAGGTAGATAATTTGGAATATCTGTATCATGTTAGTATCTCCGGCTACACCAGTGGGACGGATAATTTTCTTTTCGGTGTAATAATAGACAAGCTACCTGAAAACTCTACAGTGACTTTCGAAATAGAAAAAGAAGAGGGTGTGGAAATTAATAGCCCTTTTATCATGATGGAGCTTCCTAAAATGTATATTGAGGGACTGGCCGACGGAGAAACAAAGATTATCAATGATTCGTTAAACTTTAGCCGCTGTTTTACAAATGAGGATTTGGAGAGATACCCGGACCTGAAAGATATAAACTGGAACAACCATACGCTTCTGGTAGGTCATTATTTTTATCCTTATCTGGTGAATATACGCCATGAGTTTAATAAAATAAATGATTTGGATTATATTTATAATCTGGTAGTGAAGGCAACAGCTGCTACGGCAATTGATAATTTTACTTATGGGATAATTGTAAGTAAGCTGCCTCAGGAAGCAAATGTAATATTTAATATTGATTTGGAAGATCCCTTTATGGACACGGTAGAACTTCCTAAAATGGATATTAAAAGTCTTGAAGTAGGAGCTTCGAAAATTATCAATAATAAAGAAGAATTCAATGCAGTTTTTTCTTCTGATGATATAAAACGTTATCCGGTATTGAATAATATAAATTGGGATCTATATACATTATTGGTTAACCGGTATGTAAATCCTACGCTGATAGTTAGCTATAACCATTCTTTTAAGAAAAAGGCTTCTTTAAACTATCTATATCTTTTGGAAATCACTTCAGGTGACGCAACAGCAATTGATGATTTCGCATATGGTCTTCTTGTTCCCAAATTACCGGGAAATGCAATTGTAGAATTTGTAGTTAAAGAAATTAGTTAAGGCATACTATGCGGGCTTAACCCCGACATGGGCTTGATTATGAATAACCGTATGCTGGACGCAGTGCAGCTACGGACAGGCATAATTTAGCCATTGCATGGCTTAAAAAACGAAAGCTGACAGCATTGACCTTTATGCCTCTGTCTATCCTATATTCCTAACTTCTAATGTACAGATTCCCTATTTGTAAACTTATTATATTAAAAGACCTTAAAGAATCACTAATACATCATAATTTATTTATTATTTTGCACCAAATTTAGGCGTAGTATGCCTTAGGGTATTAGGATCTTCAACAGTTAGTTACAAAATTAATGAACAAACTTACCATAACTGCTTGTCCACTTTGTCAAAGTAATCACCTTAGATTTGTGATGAAGTGTGAAGATTATTATGCATCTGGTGAGGAGTTTGAATTATTTCAGTGTGACGACTGTAACTTTCTTTTTACCCAGGATGCCCCATCTGGAGAAGCTATAAACCGCTATTATGAAACTCCGGATTACATATCCCATACGAATACAAAGAAAGGGGTTGTAAATCGTATTTATCATTTGGTGAGGTCAAGGATGCTGAAAAAAAAGGCTTCTTTAGTAATTCGTATTACAGGAAAACCCTCGGGTACTTTACTGGATATTGGTACAGGCACCGGCTACTTCCCCAATATGATGAAGAAAAAAGGTTGGAAAGTAAAAGCGGTTGAAAAGAATGAGAATGCCCGGCTTTTTGCCAAAGAGCATTTTGCATTGGATGTAAAGGATGAAGGTAGTTTAAAAGAATTTCCTGCCGGGACATTTGATGCCATCACTTTATGGCATGTGATGGAACACCTTGAACAGCTGGACGAAACATGGGGACAATTGCATGAACTACTTTCTGAAGACGGTGTTCTAATTATTGCCGTGCCTAACAGTAAATCGTATGATGCACAGAAGTATAAAGAACAATGGGCAGCTTATGATGTCCCTCGGCATTTGTGGCATTTTACTCCGGCTACTATCCAGCAGTTTGGAAGTAAACACGGCTTTATAATGTGTGAGCAATATCCGATGCCTTTTGATGCTTTCTATGTTTCTATGCTGAGCGAGAAATACAGGAAAAGTAGTTCTCCGTTTATCAAGGGCATGTGGACCGGCTTGAAGGCATGGTTTCAGACAGAATCAAAAAAAGAAAACAGCAGTTCTATAATTTATATATTTAGAAAAAGAAGTAATGAGAAATAATAAAAGACATTCATCATTTTTCGATATGCAATTTATTACTTCAAGCATAAGTACCATGCTTGTGCTGCTTCTTTTAGGACTCGTTGTCTTTTTTATGCTCTCTGCAAACAACCTTTCAACCTTTGTCAGGGAGAATATCAACTTCTCACTAATTGTCAGTGATGATATGCGGGATGCTGAATTAAAGAAATATCAGCAACAGTTATCTAAAGAAGCTTTTGTGAAAGAAGCTGTATATATATCCAAAGAAGATGCTTTGAAAGAACAAAAAGAAGCCATGGGCACTAATCCCGAAGAGTTCTTAGGCTATAATCCTTTCCATGCATCCATAGAAATAAAACTGAATTCGGAATATGCAAACTCCGACAGTATAGCAAAAATAGAGAAACGGTTATTGAAAAATAAAAATATCCTTGAGGTAAGATATCCGCAGGAGTTGATGGATGCAGTTAACAATAATATCCGTAAAATAAGTCTTTTCCTGTTGCTGCTGGCTGCCTTGCTCACTTTCATATCTTTTGCACTGATAAATAATACAATACGTTTGGCGGTATATTCAAAGCGCTTTTTGATCCATACCATGAAGCTTGTAGGAGCCAGTTGGGGGTTTATCCGCAGGCCATTCCTTAAAAAGAATTTCTGGATTGGAGTTACAGCGGGAATTATGGCTGATCTTTTATTGATGATAGGTGCTTATTCGCTGATTATATACGAACCCGAATTAAGAAGTATAATAACTCCGGAAGTGATGCTGATTGTATTGGCGTCCGTATTTTTATTTGGAATTATAATAACGCTTATCTGCGCTAATATTTCAATCAACAGGTACCTGAAGATGAAAGCCAGTGCGCTTTACTATATATAATAATGTGTAAAGAATATATTTATATCTACTAATATGAACGCAAAGAAACTTGAACCAAAGAGAGTAGAACCTGCAGTCGACAGAAAGAAATTTGCTTTAGATAAAACTAATTTTATCTTATTAGCAGTTGGTATGGTAATCGTTATTCTCGGCTTTTTACTGATGACCGGACCGGCATCGACTGAGACTCATTTCGAACCGGACATTTTCAGTGTTCGCCGTATTAAGGTAGCACCAGCTGTATCTTTCTTTGGCTTTATCTTTATGGTTTATGCGATTTTAAGAAAACCAAAACAAGTAAAAGAACAAGAATAAAATACCGGTTTATTTGCTGGTTGGAAATATAAATACCCGTAAATGTTAACATTTACAGGTAAGCAGGATTATGTGATTCTATTCCTGCCGGATTCAATTGGCATCTTCAATATAATAAAATGTCGACATTAGAAACTATCATTATAGCAATTGTAGAAGGATTGACGGAATTTCTTCCGGTTTCATCTACAGGACACATGATTATTGCCCAGAATATGCTGGGTGTTGAGAGTACTCCATTTGTAAAAGCGTTTACAGTAATTATACAGTTTGGTGCAATACTATCTGTGGTTTGTCTTTACTGGAAACGGTTTTTTAAATTAAATAAAATAAAGATATTTGATAAGGGAGCTGTATTAGGAGTCCAGGGTATCAGGAAATGGGTGATATACGGAAAAAGGTTTATCCATAAATTTGACTTCTACTGGAAACTATTTATCGCTTTTATCCCGGCTGCTTTTTTCGGCCTTTTATTCAGCGATTTTATTGATGATATGCTTGAAAGTGTTCATGTGGTAGCTATCATGCTGGTGATCGGTGGTATATTTATGTTATTTGTTGATAAAATCTTCAATAAGGTATCCGAAAATCAAGAGATAACAGAAAAGAAAGCATTTAATATTGGTTTGTTCCAGTGTATTGCAATGATTCCCGGAGTATCCCGTTCGATGGCAACGATTGTAGGAGGTATGGCCCAAAAGTTGTCCAGGAAAACAGCTGCCGAATTTTCATTCTTTCTTGCTGTTCCCACTATGTTTGCTGCTACAGCCTATAAAATGCTGAAATTATTTATGGAACCAGATGGAATGGATATTATTCGTGAAAATGCCTGGGCATTAGTTTTAGGAAATGTAGTGGCTTTTATCGTAGCACTTCTTGCTATTAAGTTTTTTATCAGTTTTGTAACCAAATACGGATTCAAAGCTTTTGGATATTACCGGATTATAGTAGGAGGGGTAATTTTAATAATGTTGTTAACTGGCTATAATTTAGAGATCATTTGATGAACTTTCAAAAGGGTGAGGTTTTATATTTTAATAAGCCTCTTACATGGACGTCTTTTAATTTGGTCTCGAAAGTCAGATATCATATCAGTCGAAGATTGAAAGTAAAGAAAATAAAAGTAGGACATGCAGGTACATTAGACCCCTTAGCCACAGGAGTGTTAATTGTATGTACCGGTAAAGCTACCAAACGTATTGAAGAATTTCAATATCAAACCAAGGAATACGTTGCAACCCTGCAACTGGGGGCTACCACTCCTTCGTTTGATCTGGAAACAAAAATAGATGCTACTTATCCTACGGCACATATTACCCGTGAGATGGTAGAAACAGCTTTAAAAAGTTTTATAGGAAGTATCGAACAGATACCACCGGATTTTTCCGCCTGTAAAATCGATGGTAAGAGAGCCTATGATTTAGCCAGGGCAGGTAAAGAAGTTGAGTTGAAGCCAAAAACTCTGGTTATCGATGAAATAGAATTGTTGAATTATGAATTACCTGTTATTAAAATAAGAGTGGTATGCAGCAAGGGCACCTATATAAGAGCATTAGCCCGTGATATCGGTGCAGCTCTGGATAGTGGAGCCCATCTTATTGGTCTGGAACGTACCCGGATCGGAAACATAACGTTAGAAGACTGTATGGAAGTTGAGTCTTTTCCGGATTGGCTACAGTCACAAGAAATAGAAGAAATTAATAATTAAAGAGATATAAATTATGAAGCTGTCACAGTTTAAATTTAAATTACCCGAAGAGAAAATAGCTTTGTATCCAACAAAGCATCGGGATGAATCGCGTATGATGGTGCTTCACCGTAAAGATGGAGAAATAGAGCATCGGATGTTTAAAGACATTCTCAATTACTTTGGTGATCAGGACGTTTTTATTTTTAATGATACAAAAGTATTTCCTGCCCGTCTTTATGGAAACAAGGAGAAAACAGGGGCTCGTATCGAAGTATTTTTACTGCGTGAATTAAATGAAGAAAATCGTTTATGGGATGTTTTGGTAGATCCTGCCCGTAAGATAAGAATAGGTAATAAGCTTTATTTCGGAGAAGACGATTCGATGGTGGCAGAAGTTATTGATAATACGACTTCACGCGGACGCACACTCCGTTTTCTATATGATGGGCCTCATGATGAATTTAAGAAAGCACTTTATGCACTGGGAGAAGCTCCGCTACCCAATTTCATAAAGCGTCCGGTTGAAGAAGAAGACTTTGAAAGGTTTCAAACGATATATGCAAATAATGAAGGAGCTGTAACGGCGCCTACGGCAGGACTTCACTTTAGCCGTGAGCTAATGAAGAGAATGGAGATTAAAGGAATAAATTTCGCATTTGTCACTATGCATGCCGGACTTGGTAACTTCCGTGAGATCGATGTAGAAGATTTGACTAAGCATAAAACAGACTCCGAGCAGATGTTTGTAAATGCTAAAGCCGTGAATATCGTAAATAAGGCAAAAGATCTTCGTAAAAATGTGTGTGCAGTAGGTACAACGGTAATGAGAGCCATCGAGACAGCTGTAGGTACTGACGGACATTTGAAGGAGTTTGATGGCTGGACCAATAAATTTATCTTTCCGCCTTACGAATTTAGTGTCGCTAACAGTATGGTTACTAACTTCCATTTACCGCTTTCCACATTGTTGATGCTGGTATCTGCCTTTGGTGGATATGATCATGTGATGAATGCCTACCAGGTAGCTCTTAAAGAAGATTATCGTTTTGGTACTTATGGAGATGCAATGTTAGTTATTGATTGATATATGGCAAAAGTATATTTTGGCTTAGGCTCCAACAAAGGAGATAAAGCCAAAAACTTGCAAACAGCTGTAGATAAAATGAAAGAAAAAATAGGGGAACTTGTTTCCCTATCTTCTTATTACACAACAACCCCCGAAGATTTTCCTTCCGACAATATGTTTTTAAATGCAGCGTGTTGTATAGAAACAGATCTTTCACCATTTGAAGTGCTTCAGCAAACAGAGAAAATTGAATCCGAGATGGGACGATTGCTTAAATCAACTAACGGAGTATATGAAGACAGATTAATTGATATTGATATTCTTATATATGATGATATAATACTTCATACCGCGAACCTTAAAATACCTCATCCGTTGATGATTAAAAGATTATTCGTTTTAATTCCTTTAAATGAGATAGCTCCCGAATTGTTTCATCCTTTATATGGGCTCACAATAAGTGAGATTTATAATGCATTTCTTAAGAATTAATAATTAAGAATAGCAAGATAAAATCACATAAAACAATAAATTTGTATAAATAGTTTATTAAAAACTTTAAATAGTTAGTAATAATCCGGATTATTATATATATATTTGTATCCAGATTAAATGTGGAAAAATTTGGCTGCTTGCAACCACAGTAAAAAATGCTAAAATAGAATTTTATACTGCACTTTATTATTTCCAGCTCATTTCTTTCCCCGTTTATAACTGATTTATAATTATATTATTTCTCATTAACCTTAATTTATTAAAAATGGGATATTTATTCACATCCGAATCGGTGTCTGAAGGGCACCCCGACAAAGTGGCCGATCAAATATCGGACGCTGTACTTGATGAACTATTGGCTTATGATCCGAGTTCTAAAGTAGCTTGCGAAACCTTGGTAACTACCGGGCAGGTAGTACTAGCGGGTGAAGTGAAATCTAGTGCATATGTTGATCTGCAGGATATTGCACGAAAAGTGATCAACAGAATCGGTTACACAAAAGGAGAATATATGTTTGAAGGAAACTCCTGTGGTGTATTCTCTGCTATTCATGAACAAAGTGCTGACATTAACCGTGGTGTAGAACGCGAAGATCCGATGAACCAGGGAGCTGGTGACCAAGGTATGATGTTTGGCTATGCGACAAATGAGACGGAAAACTACATGCCTCTCTCTCTTGATCTTGCTCATAAGATATTGCAAGTGCTCGCGGAGATAAGAAGAGAAGGCAAAGTAATGACTTACTTACGCCCGGACTCTAAAAGTCAGGTTACCATCGAATATGATGATAATGGAAAGCCTATCCGTATTGATACGATTGTTGTATCTACCCAACACGATGAGTTTATAGCTCCTCAAAATGATTCTGTAGAAGCCCAGCTTAAAGCTGATGAACAAATGTTGGCAGAAATACGGGAAGATGTAATTAACATCCTGATGCCTCGTGTGATCGCGGAAATTAAAAACGAATGTGTATTATCATTATTTAATGACCAGATTACATACCATGTAAATCCTACAGGAAAATTTGTAATTGGTGGTCCTCACGGAGATACAGGCTTGACAGGCAGAAAGATCATTGTAGATACATACGGAGGTAAAGGTGCTCATGGTGGTGGTGCTTTTTCAGGTAAAGATCCCAGCAAGGTAGACCGTAGTGCCGCTTATGCCGCCCGTCATATTGCAAAAAATATGGTTGCTGCCGGAGTTGCAGACGAAATGCTGGTACAGGTATCTTATGCGATAGGAGTAGCTTGCCCTATTAATATATATGTGAATACCTATGGGCGCAGCAACGTCAATGTGTCTGATGGGGAAATTGCAAATATTATTGCAAATATGTTTGACCTTCGTCCAAAAGCAATTGAAGAACGTCTTAAACTTCGCTATCCTATTTATTCCGAAACAGCAGCTTATGGACACTTAGGAAGAGTTCCGCAAAAAGTGAGCAAAGCTTTCCAATCTCGTTATCAACCCAAAAAAGTAATAGAAGTTGAATTATTTACTTGGGAAAAACTTGATTATGTAGACAAGATAAAAGAAGAATTTGGTTTATAAGATAAAACCAGGAATATTTTCATAAAATGTCAGTGTACGGCTGTTTAGCCGAATGCTGGCATTTTTTTAGTTTAAAAGCCTAATATTATGGAATTATTGATAGAATTGTGAGAATAGTAATTAATAGAATGTAAATGTTAAATGATGCGGATTTGTGAGAAAATATTTATTTATCTACACAGCGTTATTTAGTATAATCTTCTATTAATTAAATGTTTCCTTCATTAAACTATTTAATTAATTTTTTACTAAAAAGATGTAAATATCCGGAATTATTATTACTTTTATCCCGAAATATATGAAAAGACTGATAAAATTAGTATACAATAGTGAAAACAGATTGAGCGATTGATTTTATATATTAAGAAGTATAAGATTCTCAACTTATCTTCAATTTTAGTCATAAATTACTGTTAAAGAGGAATTGATGAAGACAAAACTTTTTTTGGGCTTACTTATTTTACTGATTGGTTCATGCGTAAACATGAATGACCGAAAAGAACTTTCTCGAATTAAAGAGTTAGGTGTAAATTATCCGGATAGTGCATTGGAGCTATTAGAAACAAGTTTCAATACACATTTAATGAGTGATAAGAATCTGGCGGAATGGTGTATGATGAATGCGGTATTGAGGGATTCTTTGAAGGAGGATATGGATGTGGATACGGCGTTGTTTAGAAGGGCTGTAGAATATTCTAATCGGAAAGCTACTGATGACTTAAAAGCGAAAGTTAGCTATTATTATGGAAGAATTTTAGAATACAATGGTTATCGAAAAGAATCAATCCCCGTATACGGTGCAGCTTTAGAGGAAGCTATTTTAGCAAAAGATTATAATTTAGCCGGTTATATTAGTAGCTATATTGCAGATTCTTACCGAAATGTATATAAAGCAGAAGAGGCAAGAAAATACTATTTAAAAGCAGCAGAATATTTTGATTTAGTAGGAAATTACAAAAGTAAAGCTTTTGCTTATAGAGATGTTGGGATTACTTATTTCACGATTGAAGACCATAATAATGCAATGAAATATGTGAAATTAGCTGATTCTATGAGTCTTAAAATGGATGATAAAGTATTACTTTCATCATTAGCAAATTTATTTGGTAATATTTATATCGAGCAAGGAAAGTATAGATTGGCAGAAGAGTATATAAAGAAATCGTTAGAATTAAATAATGATAGTGCAGCTAGAATACCTAATTATCATACTTTAAGTTATTGTTATCTTTTGCAGAAAGATTATAATAAAGCACGTGCTTATATAGATTCCGCAAGTCAATACAGTAGGAGTATTCAAGATGAGACAATTGTTCTTACAAGATATTATTTATTAGAAAAAGAGTTAGGTAATATTGGAGATGCTTTATCTTATTATGAAAGAAGTAATGTTGCTCTTGATTCTGTTTATAAGTTAAATGATTCAAAGGAACTTATTAAGATGGATAAAAAATTTAGAAGAGAACATTTGATTAATCAAAATAACCAGCTGAAGATAAAAACTCAAAATTATTATTTGCTTACTATCTCTCTTACTTTATTTGTTCTTATTGGAATAGTTGTGGGAATGGGCTTATTTTATTATCGTAAAAATAAGGAGATTAAATTAAAAGAGCAACTTGCTAACAAAGAAAGCGAATTGAGAAAACAGCAGATTATAGCGTCTGCAAAAGAAAAAGAATTCAATATGTTAAAACATTTTTTACTAGAAAAATCAATGACATATGGAAAGTTAAAGCTTCTTTCTGAACTTCCAATTACAGGTAATAAAGAAGAAGAATTTAATAAGGGAGTTAAAAAAATATTTTCTTCACCTTCTTTATCGAAAGAAGACTGGGTGCAATTGAGGGAAACGATTGATGGCTTGTATCCAAATTTTATCGAAAAGTTAAAAGAAATAGGGGTTATTAAGGATAGTGATATTGATTTTTGTTGTCTTCTTCGCTTTAAAATACCTTCTGATAAAATGTTGATATTGCTCAATATTGGAAAAGAAGGGTTGAAGTCTAAACGGCATAGGATAATAAAAAAACTTAATATTGTGAATCAAGATATAAAATTAGAAGAATTTTTAGATGCGTTATAAGGTGATATTGTCTTATGCAACCTATTTTTCTCTATTGAAATTTGTAAGTGGTTAGTATCTAGTTTATTATTAAACTCAATAAAAATAGTTTTGCACACCTTTTTTATACAATAATATTTGTTTTTAATTCTATTATTTATTAATTTTGTCAATCATTTAATAACATAACACGCGATGAAAACACATAAATTTATTTTATTATTTATTTTATTTAGTATAACTATAATTGCTCATTGTAGGATTGATGAAAACGATGCGAGTAGATTTAAACCTATTGATATGACTGGTAGGGTAGTTGGATTTGGAGGTAAGAGTATTTCGCCTATTAATATAAATTCTTTAGAAGCATATTTGATAAATGGAACTGAATTATCTCTTCAAACAATAGATGTGGATAGTGAATTTATATTTAGCATTAGCATAATAGACAAAAGTACAAATAACATTATTTACGGTGGTTCCATAGAAACAAACAATGGTAATATTTTGGTACCATTAAATATATACGAAGGAGAGTATTCTCTTATAGTTACATATGATAATATCATATGGGAAGGCAACTTCCAAATTGAAGATGAAAATCTGTAATTCAATATATAAGTGTTTTGACAGATTTTATAGGTGGTTATCAAACAGTGATTTTTAAGTAGCGACTTAAAATGATGTTTGAACTGTAAAAGTACCTTTAGTGGAGGGAGTATAAATTTAATGAATCGCTCATCTTTAGATTAGTATGCCCGACTCTTTTTCACTTTAGATGTATTTTATAGTATGCTCGGAGCTGTCTGGTCTGGAAAGATCGGGCAGTTCTTTTTTTATATATCTTATCAGATACAGTTGTTGTAAGATTATAACGATTTATTATTGACAAATAAATATAAATGCCAACTTTGCTTTTTGTAGTAAATAAGAAAAAAATTAAGCAATATGGGCTATTAGGGGATTAATAGGGGTCTATTATTTTAAAGCGTGTAACAGTATTATGGGCTATAGAGTCATTTCTATCTATTTTGTAATATGTATTCTCCTTAAGTTTATTACTTTCGCCATTAATGTCTAATTTGAAAATAGCAGAAGATAAAGAAGAAGACCCTATATCGAAACAAATTTTTATTTCAGAGTCGATCCGAAAATCTTTGGAATAGTGGTAACTCTTCGCATATTCTTTAAATTGCTTCTGAGTAATTAATTTTTCAAGTTTCTTTTCATCTAAACTTAACCAACCATCGAGGTATATATGTGTTTGATCTATTTTTGCGCATTTATAAGTTGTGTTTACCGGTATTGACATCGGTAATAATAGAAAATCCAATCCCTTAATGACGGTGTCCGGCTGTATTTCTTTATTAAATACGTTAATAAAAAAGGATAAATAAGGGCTATTTGAGAAATACATATATTCCATGCCAAAGAGCGAATTAAAATATAAATTCTCCAGAGCCATAAAGGCCATCATATTATCTTTATTCCTGTATTTATCCTTATGTCTATTCCAGAGAAGCTTTAACTCATCTTTTGAGTTTATCCCTGCTCCATTTAACTCAAGGTTGAATATCCATTTTAAGGGGTCGAATACTAAAGGATCTTTTACCCCCTCTTGCCGAAAAAATGATGTTTTAAATATATATTCAATGCATTTATCATATTTTTCCGATTTTTTTCTAACCATGCTGATAGCAGCTTTAGCATTCGAGTCTAATTCTACTACCTTTTTATATATATGCTTTTTTTGGAAGGTATAACTGTATTTTATGGGTTTTTCGTCTTCTGGGGATTTTAGCATCATAATAATCTGTATTTTTCTCAGCCTTGATTTCTCATAAGACTTTTATAATAGTTTACTTTCGTAATATTATCTTCTTTCTCATAAACACCAACCAATCTTCCATATACAATGGATAATAGTGAATCATCTTTTTCATTATCAATAATTAATTGATAATCTTCAATTGCTTGTTTGTAGTTATTGCTTAATTCATTATTTATGGCTTTGTCCAACAAAAACATAAAGTCGTAGTTTATATTATTCAAGTTCAATGCCTTTTGATAATTTTCTTCGGCTTTGTCTCTTTCATTATTAGCAGCAAATATATTGCCCCTTAATAAGTATACATCAGCATTGTTATTATTTATAGAATAAGCCTTATCCAATGTTTCCAAAAGGATGTTATCCGGGAACCTGGCAGTATAAGGAAAAGGACTTACTTTTATTAATTCAATCATTATTTTGCATTCATACACATAAAAACGACTATGGTTGGAAAATAATTTTGTTGCTTTCCTTGCCGCTGATAAGGCTTTTTCTAAAATCTCTACCCAGCTATCTACCTCCATCTGTTTATAGTTGGCCAATATATACCGGATATATTCATCCCAATAATTAATCTTATCTGGATATTTTAATAGTAACGTTTCATATATCCGGATGCTATCATCAAGGCTTTTGCTTTTTTCCAAGTCTCTTACTAAAGATTTCTCTTTTCCAAACATATTTTTTAAATTATAAGGTTCCTAACTCTCCTTCCTCTGCTTCTTTTTCAAAATTTAAGAGATGTTCTTCGGGAAAGTTATATTCATTTACCCATGTGTTTCTGGACTCTTCCATACCTTTTTCATCTTTTAGTAAATAATATAGTTTGTATATCTGTTCTTCTTCAACGTGAAAGAATCCGGGAAAATAGTCTACATATGTTCTACTAAAGGAAACCTCTTCTTTAATTACGTTTATAGCCTCCAGATATTGTTTTGATTTTATTAATGAGGATGCATATATATTCGCTGTTAATAAAAACCAGTTGTCTGCGATTTTGATTTTGTCTTTCTTTTTATACTCATTTCTTTCCACATCCCTGTTTTTCAGCATGTAGTCACAATGGAAATTTGTTTTTTCATAATTCTTCATTTTAAAGTAGTAGAGATGAATCAATTTGACTCGTGCATTGTGGAAATAGGGATCTACATCAAGAGCTTTTAAATAGTACTCTTCAGCCTTTAGAACTTCATTTTGCTTCTCATATATTATCGCTTTTAATTCCAAAGCTTCTTTGTATAGGGGATCTATAGCTAAAGCCCGGTCGCAATATTCTATGGACGTTTCTGTTTCTCGTAACTCTAAATAGAAACTGGCAATCAAATAATAGGCCATAACGTTTGTTTCATCTTCTTCAATAATTTGATGTAAATAGGCAATTGCTTCTTCGATGTTTCCCATTTCTTTTGAAACCCGAACATTTTCAAATAAAGTTTTAATTTTTCTTTTCATGTATTATATGCTTTTTATATGTTACTGATTATCCAAACTTTGTGTTTCCTGGAGGAAAATATCCATGTTTTTCTGCATAACTTCCTATTAATAATTTTTCCTGAGCCCTGGCATATAAAGGATGCACATTCAAATAGTGCCAACAACAAGCAAACTTCTTTTTAATTAAATGACGCCCAATATATGACGTGCTTACATATCTACCCATTATTGCTTTTGTTGTAGTTCCATATTTATAGGTATTTGAATTTCTATCCTGAGGAAGTTGGAGTAATACTTTGCCACTACCGAAATTGAAATTAAAATATAGTCCGGGCTTCCAAACAATTATTTCATATACATTATCTAAATATTTAATAACTTTAGATGCAGCAGCTGTCAGAATTAGAGCTTCTGCAATATCTCTTGCTCTGTTAATTCTTTCTGCCTCAACCTCAATCGCATTTAAAATATCTGTCGCAGTATCCACCACCACAGGTATAGCCGTTGTTGCCACCCAATCGTAAACTATATTTGCTGCTCCACATAGCCAATCCCATATAGCAGAAAAGAATTCGCATATTTCATCCCAGAAAACAATTACGAGAATTGCTACGACGGCGACAGCTAAGATAATCCAGCCTACTACAGGTATTGCGGCCAATGCAGCACCGATTGATGCTAATGCACCGCTTGCATAAGCTCCAAGGGCTGTAGCTATGGCTCCAAGGGCAGGTAGAGCAGGAGCTGTTTGTTGTATTGCTAATGCTGCATCCATACGCTAAAATAGTTGACCTGACATTAAGCACCGGATAACTCCGCCTCTCGGACATATAAGTTTGGACTGTTTATCCAGCAGAGTCCTGTATCCCAAAACCGTAACACTATCTACAGTGTTGACCCAGTTTAGCTTTACTCCGGGAATGGCACATACACCTGTTATGGCACATAATCCGAATGTTACAACATTTACGCCTCCCATATTATCTTTTTCTGTGGCAAATAGTCCACCTCTGTTTCTTATTTTGCTGTTACTGGTAACATTGAGTAATGCCGGTAATAACCCTTTATCACAAAACAAAATTGCATTATTTTTTATAAACTGCATATTATTAACTCCTTTCTGTTGGTTTCTAATTAGGTGAGTTTTACTTCGTCAGACCCTTTGATTGTTACAATAGTACCACTCTCAATATTATAGTCTCCTCCTGTTTTAAGTTGTCCGGTGTCTGCTGAAATTGAAATTTTATTAGTGACATTTGTTTGCAAATCTCCTTTTATAGTTTCGGTTACATTACTTTCAACATTTAATTCCCGGTTTTTAACATTTTGCGTATAATTTTCTGTGATATTGGAAATGACGCTCCTATTTACATTATAAGTAATGTCTTCATCCGTATTTACAATCAGGGTTTTACCGTTTATTGTGATAGTTTCCGGGGCCGTGATAGTAATGTTTTTATTGCCATCCATAACGATTGTGTTGCCACTGGGATCACTTAATGTTAAGGAACTGGCATCGTCGTTAAAAGATATTGTTATACCGCTTTTAGTAATAATACTTTTTGTTGCATTATTATCTCCTCCACCAGAACCATTTTTTCCATGAAACATACTGCCCATTACATATGGACGGTTAGGGTCTCCGAATTCGAAGCCAACCATTACCTGATCTCCTTTCTCCGGAATAAAAACCATGCCCCGGTTTTTGGTTACTTCTTCACTTGACCCCGCATTAGGTGTCATCACCCGCATCCATGCAGCGCAATGCCTGTCTTGGGCAAATGGAAACTCTACCCGTATGCGGCCTAATCCTTCCGGATCTTCATTGGTAATGACTGTTCCCATTAAAGAGCTTGCAACCGGCATTTTGAGTTCTGGAGTTGGGAGAAACTCCAGATTGGCGGGAATCGCTTCAAACTCGCAACGATAACGATGGTTTTCATCAATCATGTGGCTAACTTTGATTACCCGATAATCACCTAAATTAGAAATTTTCGATATCTTATTAGGTATTGCCAAAGTAAGTAGGCGTCCTATACGAGGAGCACAAGTCTTAGTAATACCTTTTACATAAACTGTGCGTCCGGCAGCCGCAATTTTTTGTCTTTTTACTATATCATCTAAAGCGCCTTTATCTTCTACATTCAAGGGTGAAGGTAATAGTACCGGACGACTCGTTATTAAATCATCCGACTGTTGGGCAGCCATATCTAAATAGTCATTTGAGTTTTCTATACGAGCAGGAGACTCCTGGCGTAAAGTATCATCCTGGCAGGGAAGGTATTGATAATTAGTAAACTTATTAGCCAACAGTCGGGAACCAAATTGTATATGGATTAATTCGCGATCATATGTTAATTCTGTAGCTGGCCAATCTTCATATTGACCAAATACAAGGTCTCGTCCGGTATAGAATAGACTCTCTCCTGAGATTGCGGATAAACGTTGTAAAAACTCCCAATCACTTTCATAATATTGCATCAAAAAATCAACCGGAATATTGTATACAGGATTATTAACTTTAGATAAAAAATTATTTGATAACCCTTGAGTTACTTCATCGAAAACCTGTTGTAAACTCATATCTGTAAATATATCCAGACGTTTACCTCTTTCTAATAATTTAGTAGAACTTGAGCCTTCTATAACCAAATATCCATGCTTTCCTTCACGAACTTCAGTATATATATCATCTATTATCCCTCTGAATTCATAGGCTCCTTTGCTGTCGTTACCTTGTTGAAGATCAATATCAAGGGTTTTTCCGATCATCTCAATCTGATTTAATGGTTCACTTAAAAAACTATTTTCAATAAGATCATAATCCAACAGTACTTTAAAGGTATGGTGTTTGCCAAATTCTTGTTCTAAATAAAGGGATACAATGTTTAACTTATTACCTTTAATATATACAAAGGCGTTTGTGGTATGTTTTTCATCTAATAAATTAAGTGTTTCCATGTTAATAGTTTTTGTTATTTTTCTTAATTAAGAAAAATATTTTGATAAACAATAATGTATGCTTAGGAAATAAAAACGGATATACGTTTTATCAAATTAAGGTTAAGCCAATTTTTTCCAATAATTAGACAAATATAAAATAAAAGAGCTAGGAGAGCAAATTTGTATATTGAAAAAAATGTTTAAAATTCGATAGTTTATTATTTCTGATTTAATTATAACTACGCTTTTATTTTTGTAGGTATATCTTCTAAATTATCTTATATTATTTTGTATATTGTTATCATGGGTTGAGTAAAAATGTCAGCAACGGGAGAAATGAGACACCGAAACAAGAAGTAAGTATTATTTAACGGAAAATCCTTTTGTAAGAACAGTAATTTTCTAACTGCAGCGGTTGGCTTTCGTGAACTGCTGCAGTTTGAAGTTGCCAACTGCTGCAGTTCACAATAGTCAACTGCTGCAGTTGGAAAGTGTCAACCGCAGCGGTTGAAAAAACCTGGCTATACCCCTTGTGAGGCGATATTTATAAATATAGGAATGGAAAAATAACCGGCTCATAGTTTTTGCCGGACTGTATCATATTTTCGCTATAACTCTTGACTTAGTATGTGGTTTATATTATAAAGTTTTTTATCCCCGATTAAGAAATAGAGAAATTACTAATGCTCAACCGGGATTTAATAAAAACTTATTTTGATAAGGTACTTAGGGCTTATGAATTCATATTATTTTTTATCTTTTCTGAATCTCCTCTGCAGCTACCATCTTATAAAGCTTATCACTAGGACGAACCTTTTCGGGTACTTTAAAAGATACATATTCCCCTTTTTTAACTGTCTCCACGGATTTTAAATCAACTCTCGGATCATCTAATTCGAGAAATAAAGCCCCTGTAGTAGGCCCTGTAATAAGGAGCTTATCACCTTGTTTCATTTCGCCGGCTTCCATTAGAAACTCCGCTACGCCTATATTTGAGAAGTATTTTATGCCTTTTCCTACATATACTTTTCTTTCTGTTGCTTCAGAACCGTAGTTTCGGCTCCATTCTCCTAAACGCTGTCCTAAATAGTATCCATTCCAGAATCCTCTGTTAAATACACTTTTTAATCTTGCATCCCATCTTTCAATGTTTTCATCGGAAAAAGTGCCATTTAAGCAGGTTTCAATTGCTTCTTTATAGCATTCTACTACTGTCCTCACATATTCGGGGCCTCTGGCTCTTCCTTCAATTTTGAAAACACGTACACCTGCTTCTATCATTTCATCCATAAAATGTATTGTTTTCAGGTCTTTGGGAGACATGATATATTGGTTGTCAACTTCCAATTCTATTTCACTTTCTTTGTCCTTTACAATATAACCTCTTCGACAAACTTGCATACAAGCACCCCTGTTTGCTGAGGCAGTCATCTCGTGTAAGCTTAAATAGCATTTTCCGGATACGGCCATGCAAAGTGCACCATGGCAAAACATTTCAATCCGGATTAATTCGCCATTAGGGCCGCAAATGTTTTCACTGATGATTTGCTGATAGATTTCTTTGACTTGTTTTAAATTAAGTTCGCGTGCCAATACAACAACATCTGCAAATTGAGCATAAAACTTTAATGCTTCTACATTTGATATATTCAACTGGGTAGATAAATGCACTTCCTGGTCGATGCTTCTGCAATACGCCATCACAGCTACATCAGCAGCAATAATGGCTGATATTCCGGCTTCTTTAGCAGCATCTATTATGGTACGCATTAAAGGGATATCATCGTCATAAATGATTGTGTTGATGGTTAAATAGCTTTTTATCTTTTTCTCTTTGCATGTTTGTGCTATTTCTTTTAAATCATTTATCGTAAAACTATTGGAAGAGCGTGCTCTCATATTCAGGTTTTCAATACCAAAGTAGATGGAGTCTGCACCTGCCTGAATGGCTGCTGCCAGTGATTCTCTTGAACCGACAGGAGCCATTATTTCAAATTCATTTATCATTTTAATCACTACTATATAGTAAGTTTATGTGTTATTTGGTTTATTATGTTTCACCGTAAAGGATCGTGAGGAATAAAGTATTGAGGATTTATCTGTATCTTCCGGATACCCTTTCGTATAAAAACAAAGCAAAATTACGAATAAATCAAGGAACGACACAGGCGAACAATGATAATTTGCTATCTATATGATTTATTTCACAATTGATTGCTACCTTTGTGCTCCGTAAAATATAACTTACCGCGAAGATGAAAATAGGATCGATTGATTTAGGAAAATATCCTGTGTTACTTGCTCCGATGGAAGATGTTACTGATCCGGCTTTCAGGCTGATGTGCAAAAAGTTTGGAGCAGATATGGTGTATACGGAGTTCGTATCCAGTGATGCCCTTATCCGTTTAGTAAACAAGACTACTCAGAAACTGACGATATCCGATGAAGAACGACCTGTTGCTATTCAAATTTATGGGAAAGAAACTGAAGCAATGGTAGGTGCGGCTAAAATTGTGGAAGAAGCAAAGCCGGATATACTTGATATAAACTTCGGCTGTCCGGTGAAAAAAGTTGCCGGGAAAGGGGCTGGTGCAGGTATGCTTCAGAATATTCCCAAGATGTTGGAAATAACCAAAGCAGTAGTTGATTCAGTCAATATACCCATAACTGTAAAAACTCGTCTGGGCTGGGATGCAAACAGCAAGATAATAGTTGACTTAGCCGAACGTCTTCAAGATTGTGGTATAGCTGCCTTAGCCATACATGGTCGTACGCGTTCTCAGATGTATACTGGTGAAGCAGACTGGACTTTAATTGGTGAAGTGAAAAATAATCCAAGAATGCATATCCCGATAATTGGCAATGGTGATATTACTACTCCCGAACGTGCAAGAGAGTGTTTTGACCAGTATGGAGTAGATGCTATTATGATTGGGCGTGGAAGTATCGGACGTCCTTGGATATTTAAAGAAGTAAAGCATTATCTGGAAACGGGAGAAGAACTTCCGGCATTATCCTTCGAATGGAAAATGAATGTACTGCGTGAAGAAGTGCTCAGCAGTATAGAAAGACTGGATGAAAGAAGAGGTATCATTCACATACGCCGACATCTGGCGGCAACTCCTTTATTTAAAGGAATTCCCAATTTTAGAGAAACACGTATAGCTATGTTGAGAACAGAGTCTGTCGGACAACTTTTTGAGATATTTGACAGGATAGTTGAAGAGCACGGCTAAACGATTCACTATGTATTTGCGAAAGCTCATTTTAAAAAATTGCCTGCTTGTACAAGTACTATGATGGTACCATCATATACACTAAAATAAAATTAACTTTATCTATATATGTTCAAGGAACTTCTTACTCCTGATAAAGATCCGATGGGAGCAGCTATTGAGGAATATTACCGTACCGGGAAAGCCGGAAAATTGCGGGTATTATCTTCTATGTTTGAAGAGGATGAAATATCTGTCAAACACCTTTTTCGTGCGGAGAATGATATGTCACCAATCGAAAGAGAAGCTCTTAATCTGGCAAAAGGCCATATTTTGGATGTGGGAGCCGGCAGTGGCTGCCATGCTTTGACACTTCAAGAACAGGGGAAAGGAGTAAAAGCAATAGATATTTCACCTCTTTCCGTATCAGTCATGCAGAAACGTGGACTAAAGGATGTGAGTCAACAAAACTTCTTTAGTCCTCAATTTACAGGACAATTTGATACTGTATTGATGCTAATGAATGGTTCCGGTATTATCGGGCGAATTGATAATCTTGTTATGTTTTTTGATAAATTGAAGCAAATTCTTTCTCCGAATGGATTTTTATTGATGGATTCCAGCGATCTTCGCTATCTATTTGAGAATGAAGATGGAAGTTATGACATCGATTTAAATGCCGGATATTATGGGGAAGTGGATTTTAAAATGAAATATCGTACAATTGAAGGTAATAGTTTCGACTGGCTTTATATCGATCCTCAAACATTGGAATATTATGCAAATGAGTCAGGATTTAAAGTCACAATTATAACGGAAGGGGAGCATTATGATTATCTGGCTAAAATAGAACGTATTTGAAGCGGCATTCTATTTTTCGTAAAGATAATATGTTGTGATATAGGTTATTGTATCTTTATTAATTCACCTTAGGCAGTTCCGGCTTTACTCTTGGTTTAGCAGCAAAGATACCTGTCGGTTTAAACATCGGAGATATAAACCATTTCTTATACATCCATGTAGCCACATAATAAAGACCTACTCCTGAAATGAAACCAGCAATAGAATCTATTAAATAATGTGCTTGTATATAAACAGTAGCTCCGCACAATAATAGATAGAAAGGTATCAATATTGAAAACAGCTTCTTATTAATGCGATAAGCCATAATCATTACAACCGTCGAAATACCTACATGAGAGCTCGGAAAAGCAGCTGTAGGACGTTCGCCCACTTGCTGGGAAGCTTCGACTAAATTGTAGAATAATCCATCCTCATATCCCGGTCCGGGCAACAATTGCATATTGTATTTAAAATAGTCTCCCACAGGAGGAAAGTTTCCTATAGCTACATTATCCATACCGATAACCGGGAAGTAAAATTGAGGCCCTGCCACAGGAATGAAAATATATACAATATAATATATGAAAAAAGCTGTAACCAATACAAAAGACACTTTCTCAAAAAGTTCAAAGCGGACAAGGAAATAGAAAGTAGCCACTAAAAAGATCATAGGATAGTAAGCGAAATATCCCATATTAAAAAGTTCGCTCGCCCAGTTTTGTGGTAAAAGTTGATAAAAACCAATTGCAGGCTGTCCGTTGAAGATCATCTGTTCGGCACCGGCAAACAAATGATCCATATTGGGTAACAATCGGTTGAATTCATAAGTATCAGGATACCAGTAAGACAGAAGTGCCATCTGGATTGCAATTCTTACAAAAGCTGAAAATTTACTGGGAGCTAATCTGTAGAGATACATTAATGCAAAAGTCATACCAGCGATTAACACCCTGTCCCAGAGCATTTCGAGGGGATGATCCATTTCGCGGAACATAAAAAGTATTAAGATTGAAGTAAGCAGATTATATATAAGGCTTATTTTTTCTACAGCAAAAAGTCCTTTTTGATTATCTACTCGCTTAAAAATATCTATAGCCATCCTTCTTTTTTATACCAGGCAATGGTTTCTCTTACACCTTCTTCCAGACTATATCGGGGCTTAAAGTTCAGCTCTTTAGTCAGCGGAGTAATATCACACTGCCAGTTTTTTTGTTTCATTATCTTGTATTTGTCCGAATTTAACGTGCTGGTCTTGTTAAAGATAGCCGCGCTCGATTCCGCGCACAAAGATACTGTTTTTAAAACAAATAATGGTATTTTGAAATGAAATACAAACGGATTGCCTAATTCTTTTTGTATGTATTTAGAAAAAGTGCGGCTGGAATATACTTCACCGTCACTTACAAAATAAGACCTACGTTTCACATTATGTTCAATAGCAAGAAAAATAGCTTGTACTAAGTCTTTTACATAGATGAAAGTAATATCCTGTTTTTTTAGATATACGGAAAAGTCTACATGGCTCTTTATTGACTTTGCCATCAGAAAATAATCTCTTTCACGCGGGCCGTATACACCGGTAGGACGAATAATTACATAAGGAAAATCAGGAAGACTTTTAAGATATTGTTCCGTTTTCAATTTACTTACTCCGTAAGCAGTATTAGGAGTCGGTGTATCCTCTTCTTTTATGGGTTGGTAATCATTCTCATGGATCGGGCCGTATGCTCCCAGTGTACTTATGTAAATAAATTGCTTGGGTACCATGTTAAATTCTTCCAGAATCTTTATCAGATTGGTTGTTGCATAATAATTGGCCCTATCGAATTCCGCTTTGTCTTTACATTTGGTTACTCCTGCGCAATGGATGATATAATCCCATTTACAGTGTGTGCTTTTATATCCTGCGATGTTTGACCTTAATTCATTATAATCAGAGAAGTCCAGATTAATGGTGTGGATACGTTTGTCAGTAAGGTATTTCCTGCTGCTGGTTGGTCTTATTCCGGCCCAGACGTCGAAGTTTCTTTTTAGTGCTTCATCAACTATAAAACTACCGATAAAACCACTTGCTCCTGTTACCAAAATACTTAATTTCATGCGTACGTAAGGTTTTGTTTTGATTTACCTGTTCATCATGCGTTTAGTATAGACACACATAGGTATTGTCCGTTTGTTCCCTTCAATAGTGTTTATTGTCAGATATAAAAGATATCGAAATACTTTTTAAATATTTAGCTCAACTTTTATCTTTAGAATGAATCCCGTAGTTTGTCTTACAATCGTGCAAATATAGGATTTTAATTGCTGAGGTGATATTTCTTCTTACAATAATCTATTTACTAAATGTTTTTTAATTAAAGTAATAAACACTATTGGGATAATTTTGTTTACTTTGCATAGTGATTTATTTCTACTAAATTAATAACTATTTGATAATCCGCGCCTTAGTTACTTCCGAAAATTTGATTACATAAATACTTAAATTAAAACTTTATATGACAAAAAGAAGAGAGAAAAAAGCGGGAAAAAGGATGAATAAAAGTCAATTGACTGATAAGCTGATGAATCTTTTTCGTTCTAAGCCAAATGAAATATTGAGATCTAAATATATTTTTTCCGAGTTAAGATTGAATACACATCCGCTGAAAATGCTGTGCCTTGATGTTATTTCAGACCTGATAGCAGACGGATATCTGGCAGAGATTGACAAAGGAAAATATAAATATAACGATCATGGTACGGTACTTACCGGAACTTTTATGCGTAAAAGCAACGGAAAGAACTCTTTCATCCCCGAAGGAGGCGGAGAACCTGTGTTCATCGCCGAACGCAATTCCGCACACGCAATGGATAAGGATAAAGTAAAGATCATGTTCTATGCGAAACGGAAAAACAGGAAAGCAGAAGGAGAAGTGATTGAAATACTTGAGCGTTCAAATGATACGTTTGTCGGTACATTGGAAGTAAGTAAATCATATGCTTTCTTATTGACTGAAAACCGTAATTTAGCGAATGATATTTTTATTCCGAAAGATAAACTGAAAGGTGGTAAAAGCGGTGATAAGGCTATCGTGAAGATAACGGAATGGCCGGATAAGGCTAAGAATCCGATAGGACAGGTAATTGATATCCTTGGTGTTGCAGGAGATAATACTACAGAAATGCATGCCATACTTGCTGAGTTTGGTTTACCTTATGTATATCCGAAAACCGTAGAGAAAGCTGCGGATAAGATATCGGCAGAAATCACCCAAGAAGAAATCAGCAAGCGAGAAGATTTCCGTGAGGTTACTACCTTCACTATCGACCCTAAAGATGCCAAGGATTTTGATGATGCCCTTTCTATACGTCCTCTTAAAGACGGACTCTGGGAAGTAGGTGTACATATTGCAGATGTTACCCATTACGTAAAAGAAGGGTCTATTATTGATAAAGAAGGAGAGAAACGTGCTACTTCCGTCTACCTTGTAGATCGTACTATTCCGATGTTGCCGGAACGTTTATCAAATTTTATCTGTTCTCTCCGTCCGGATGAAGAAAAACTCACCTACTCCGTTGTATTCGATATAACAGAAAAGGGTGAGGTAAAGAAATCCCGTATTGTACATACCGTCATTAAATCCGACAAACGTTTTACTTATGAAGAAGCCCAAGAGGTAATAGAAACCGGAAAAGGAGATTTTAAAGACGAATTGTTGGTTTTGAACAATATGGCCAAGGCATTGCGACAGAAGAGATTTTCGTCCGGTGCTATAAACTTTGATCGTTATGAGGTGAAATTTGAAATAGATGAAAAAGGTAAACCGCTTAGCGTCTATTTTAAAATGGCCAAAGATGCTAATAAGCTGATAGAAGAGTTTATGCTTCTTGCCAACCGTACTGTTGCAGAGAAAATAGGTAAAGTGCCAAAGAATAAAAAAGCAAAAGTATTCCCTTATCGTATTCATGATCTGCCTGACCCCGAGAAGCTTGATAACCTTTCGCAATTTATTGCAAGATTCGGCTACAGGTTGCGTACGAGCGGTTCGAAAACAGATGTATCAAAATCTATTAATCATTTGTTGGATGATGTGCAAGGTAAGAACGAAGAGAATTTGATCGAAACAGTTACTATCCGTGCCATGCAAAAAGCCAGGTATTCAACTCATAATATTGGTCATTACGGTTTAGCTTTTGATTATTACTCTCATTTCACATCTCCCATACGTCGCTTCCCCGATATGATGGCGCATAGGCTTCTTACTCGTTATCTGGAAGATGGAGGAAGAAGTGTTTCCGAAGGAAAGTACGAAGACCTTTGTGATCATAGCTCTAAGATGGAACAGATAGCTGCCGATGCCGAGCGCGCTTCGATCAAATATAAACAAGTAGAGTTTATGAGCGAGAAGCTGGGAATGATATATGATGGCGTTGTTTCCGGAGTTACAGCATGGGGATTATATGTAGAGATAAATGAAAATAAGTGCGAAGGTATGATTCCGATACGTGATCTGGATGATGATTATTATGAGTTTGACGAAAAGAATTATTGTCTTATCGGGCGGAAGAAAAGGAGAACATATAGTCTGGGAGATGCAATTACAATAAAAGTAGCCCGTGCAAATCTCGAAAGAAAACAGCTTGATTTCACTTTGGTAGAATAAACGGGTTATTGTATTTAAGTCCTTTATTGATAGATATTTTCGCTTCCTGTAATATCATAGTTTACAGGATAACATTGGTAAGTAAGTAGACTATCACAATTATAAATTGCAACCGGAACAAAACTGTTTACTAAATTATTCATAAATCCTTTATTTTTAAATAGTTTTATAAACAATTCCCGGGTATCCTTGTTTACATTGAAGTAAATAAAACTTTTCTATTTGATTGGTTATTTGTTTTTCTTGGTTGCGATTTTTCAATACGTTTTCCGGCAGTGGAGCTGCCGGAATTCTTTATGTATAAAGGTATTGTATGCATTATAATTGAGTATTTATAAATCTGGAATAATATTTTATCCGGTCTTTATATTATGTTTAATAGGACTTTCATAAGGCTAGTCTGTTTCTTTAGTATCTACTAATCTTTGACATTCTTTTCTTATTCTTCCAAACTCCTTTTCATACCTTTATTTTACCCGAACAGGTAATTCAAACAATAATTTGCGAAAAAGTGTACATATTATTTGTTGGTTTGTTGGTAAGTCTTTATATTTAGAGCAGTTAAACCTGTCTGGTATATGAAACAGTTTGATAAAACTTATCGGGAAAACTTAAAGCAAACATTCTCTCTTGT
>PPYE01275455.1_pt1 | contig 26614 bp, 24 predicted proteins | sample 1559881 | NCBI WGS metagenome assembly PPYE01 (sample SAMN08240022, study PRJNA423297) | Human gut metagenome, whole genome shotgun sequencing project. | reverse complement strand
CGTCGTTCGCTTTTTTTAGATGTTTTGGAAACCTTACGGAAATAAATCAAAAGTGTCACAATCCTCTGATAATACTGGGATTGTGGCACTTTTGTTTTTGGGTAGTTATCCATGAGTATTACGGAAAGATTATCCTCCTGCTCCCAATCTGTTCCTAAATGAATAATTTAATCATTGAACAATTTTGCATACCAAACACGTAATAAAAACCGTCCGAATTAGTCGAGCGGTTTTTACTCTCTATCATTGTCCTTTAATCTACGCACATTATTAAAAAAATGGTGCCCTAATTTGGATTGCAGAGCTATTTCATTTGACGCCAATTAGTGATGCGATCTTTCCAGATATAATCGAACTCACCAATGACTTCTTCAGGTGTCTTAGGCTTATCACCAGTCAATTCCTCAATATCGTTCGATTTAACATCTAGCAAACCGTCCGCAACCGATTTGTCATTATCAACAACGTCATTTGCGCTAAATGGTGCCGGTGATTTTGAAAAGTCCCCAGACATATCATGAGGAATCCCTAAAGCCTCCAAATAATCGTAATATTGTTCTGGTGTAGCTGGGACGTATTCGATTTTTTGTCCTGAACGCTTACTGATCATTTCTGCAATTTGACGAATAGAAACTGATTCTGAACCTACAATGTTATAGACTTTGCGAGTACTTTTTCCAAGAAGCGAAGCAGCACCAGCTTTAGCACAATCATTTTTGTATACTAACGTGGCCTTGCCTTCACCAGCAGTTGTGACCCACCGATTGTTAGACATAAAGGCTAACATAGCCCGCATTGTCATGAATGTTTCCATATACAGGTTGTTGCGTAAAGCAGTATAGTCGATGCCTGTACTTTCCAGATATTCTTCAGTAGCAGTATGGTCAGGTGTTACAAAAATGTGCTTATACGCTGGATTTCTCGCCCCAACAAATGACGTATAGGTAATGTGTTTAACGCCCATTTCGATAGCTGCGTCGATTGCATTACGGTGTTGTTGAACGCGTTTACCCACGTCAAGACCAGAAATTAAATAGAGTCGATCTCCGCCCTTAAAGGCTTTAAGCATCGATTCCTTATCATTATAGTTAGCTTCAACGACTCGCACCCCCGCATCTTCCCAACGTTTCAGTTTATCTTTGGGTACGCGCTCCATTTTGTAGCAAGTAAACGTCAGCTGATCACCACTGACTTCTTTTAACATCAATTCAGCAACTCTTCCAGCTAACTTTCTGTCGGCACCTGTAACAATATATCTCATACTTAACAACCCTTTCACTTTACAAGTTCAATTCATCACAATGTTTCTGCTTGTATTGTACCCCTTTTTTGCGTCAAGATAAATATTCCGCTTATACATATCTAAAATAATAAACCCCCAATCCACAAAGATCGGGGGCTTTTTAGGTAGGAGGTATTTCGTATAACTGTCTTTTGCTTTTTAAATTTCGTTAACTAGTTTAGTATAATCAATATTTTTCAATGGGGATCCAACAAATACACTTGGAAAAAGATTGCTAACCCGGCACTAATGATGATGTAAACCACGATGGGAACCATCCCCATTTTTTTGCCACCATAAAACTCAATTGCGTACCCTTGCTCACCGCCCTTTAAACTATCCACTCCACCAACCCCCTTTTTCGATAAAATTCAAGCGAAAGTTTGATATTTATTTCACAATTAATTTACCAAAATTCTGCTAAAAAAACTGTTCGGTACCCAACAGTTCCCCAAATAAAGTAATTATTTTTATGCCTGTACTAAAAAATCCCTTCCACAGTGGGAAGGGCTTAATTCATTATTGAATAATTTTTGAAGATGATTTTACCGCTATTCTAATGCAAATCGTCCGCCAACACACACTACTTAGGAGACTGCAACCATCGAATTTGTTCCGTTGTAAATCCAGTGTACTTAATCGTTAATTGGTAGACTTTCCGAACCTCACGTACCACTTCTTTCAAGGATTCAAGATCATAAGGGGTCACCCTCCGCAAAGGAATCGAATGTGGCCGACTGTTCTTTTTATGAACAATGAAAAAGAAGTTATAACAATCGTCAAACCGGTCGTCGACAATGTTAATTGCATAATATGTGTTTGGAATCTTTTTAAAATATCGTTGAATTCGCTGTAAAATCACCCTAGCATCCGCATTCATTTTAAACCAGCACTTCCGCGTTGAAGACTGTAAACTGGCGAACCACCATTTGGCCACGTTGGTTAGGTCGCACCAGTGCTATTAACGCTGATCCAGGACGTGCCTCTTGGAAAAACCGTAGCGCGTGCGTATGGATCAGCATATTGTATTTTTGCTGCCGACGATCCGTCAACTGAAACCGCATTAAGAGTGGCGAATAACTAATGATTTTAATCGACGAAGTAATAATTCCGCTTAACTTTTGCATAACCATCACCCTCACTAATATATTGGGTTAATTATACAAACATACGTTCGCATTTGTCAAATTTTTCAGCATTAAAAGTAAGGTCGTTGAGCTTAAAAAAGACCTCTCAGAATCTAAAATTCTTGAGAGGCCCTTATTTTAAAATCGGATTCAAAGCTTTCGCCAAGCTAACACAGTTATCAATAACTATCAGCTTTATTCTTAAATCATCCGTGATCTTTATAGTTCTTCCTTAATTTGTCGTTTGGCAATCATTGGCATAATGACCCCTAATGCGATTAAAACAAACGGCGTGATGATGTTCATTGCCAATTGGAACCACCAAGTTGTTGGATTTGCTGCGTAGTCAATCTTAGGAATCACCCCTAAAATACATGCAAATGCCGTAAATAAGAAGCACCATAATCCAAAAGCAAAGCCAATCTTCGAGTTTTTAACAAAGACGTAGTCAGAGTTGAACTTCTTGATTTGCTTCGACAATAGCATGTACGCTACGAATACCCAGAGATAGCGCATTGGCATTACAACCGAGTTAAGGTTCATTAACCAGTTATATAAATCATTCATTCCACCGATTCCCAATGCAGGAACGATAATAATGATCGAAACCAAAATTCCAGTTAATTTGTAACCGTTAATCGCGATGCCGTTCTTATTTTTCCGCCGCAAACTTGCCGGCACAAAGTTTTTATCAGCGTCATTTAAAAAGATTCGTAACGGAGCGTCAACTGAAATCGCAAGCGCTGCCGAAGTCGATAAAATATTGGAAATTGCAAAAATCCAGGTCAACAAGTTCCCCACGCGGAAGTAATTTCCTAAAATTTGGAAAGCCGTATACGACCCGTTCGCCATCAAATCATTAGGAATGTGGTCGGCGTCAAAAATCATTCCCATCGCAAACGAACCTAGGACAGCAGAAAGTGCCACCATGATTGCAAGTAAAATCATTCCTAGAGGAAATTCTTTGGAAGGATTTCGCGTCTTATTAACGTATGGGGAAATTTTTTCCGCTCCTCCAACTGCAAAAACTAACATGGAAATCGTGGTGAAGTAATTAAAATTAAATTTTGGCATATAAGTGCTGACTTGATCCATGTGTGCCGTAGCAATCGACGAATGGGCAATAAACGGCGCCGCCAAACCTAAAATAATGAAGAGAATCGACATGGTAAACATTCCAATCCCTGCAATGCTTCCCACACGATTGAGAGTAGTAACGCCTTTAGTAGCCATCCATAAGAAGATTAAGAATATTACTAAACTTAGTGCTTGAACAATGTATGACGGAGTCTGGTTAACAAAGTTCCCGTTACTCTGGAAAAGCCAGCTAAATCCAATTAGAATTGCCTGTGGTTTTTGGGCTAAGTAAGGTACATGCACAATCCAATATGTCCAAGCTGCTAAATAAGCCCACCGACTAGTGGAGAGTTCCTTCATCCAAGAAGAAACGCCACCTTCCGCGTTTTGGAAGGTAGCCCCCAGTTGTCCAACCATTAAAGTATAAGGGATAAAATATAGCGCCATGATCAATAACCAAGAAACGATGACCACGAGGCCTTGATTAGCAAAGTTATTGACCACGTTGTTCAAGCCCCAAACGGCCGTAAACGAAATCAAAGCAATGTTGTACCAACGAAAATTGCGGTTGTTACCCGTAGTTTCCATAAATTGTCCTCCTTAAATATTTATACCCTATTACACCAGAAAACGCTGTAAAAATAAATAGATTTCCATTAAAAAGTTAATTAAATTTTAATTTTGTTTGCTTTAGCAACGCTCAAGATAATCAAATTGACAAAAAAGTACTGAATTCAGTAAAATAATTTTAGTACAAGAACGCCCTAAAAGCCCGTCATTTGGGGATTTAGTCCGCGCAAAAATTTTTTTATTTATTCTGCAGACTTTTAGCAAAATTTGTCATCGCTAAAAGTACTGAATTCGATAATTAGAATGGAGGAATTCGATGGACCTCGTCGACCGGATCAAATTAACCGCAAAGCTAAAGAAAAATTGGAATCTTAAAACCACCGCGCAACACGCTGGAATTGGGGTTAATAGTATTTACCGTTGGAAAACGCAAGCTCCCCGAGCTGACAAGTTACTTCAGGTTGCGGAAGCTCTTGACGTATCCCTTGATTACTTAATGGGACGCTCGGAAGATTCCCAAATTCAAAACCACCCCGTAAGTATGACTATTGAAGAAGCAGTCGACGGCATTCGCTACTTTAACGGCGAGCCGGTTACCGATTTTAAGCGACGTGGTTTAAAAGCCATTGCGAAGGCCTATTTGCGGAAGGATTAATCTAACCACGGCCTAAAAGTAGCGTGCGCCAAAAGTCGGGTAGTTTGCTCTAGTCAAAAAAGACCGTTATGCCTGCATTCGGCGTAACGGTCGTTTTTTGGTTAAACGGAACAGACTGGATTTTGGCGCATGCTTTGACCCTATTGCCGCCAAAACAGCTTGTTAAGAATCTTTTTATCCTTGAAAAAATATTGCTTTATTTTTTCCAGCCTCTTATTTTATTGACTTTACCGCGCTAAGCGTATAAAGATTCGTGGGGACGTTTAAACCAGGTGTTCAACGATCCCCATTCCGGCCCTATTGCTTAACTGCGGAAATGAAACGAGCAAAGGCTGCCTTACCAGCTTCATCCCATTTGAAAACGCCGGCATCAGCTAAAACCCGCGCGAAAACATTACCAACGGCCGTATTGACCACTTCAGTAACGTTTGCTGGCGTAATCGACTTAGTTTCTTTTAATTGATCAGCCCAAGTTTTATGCATTTCTGCCATTTGGTTGTCTTGATTTAACAGGTACTTTTCCACTTCTACCAATTCCGTCTTTAACCGAGCTGGTAAAATTGCCCTTCCCATTACTTCAATCAAGCCAATATTTTCTTTTTTAATGTGTTGTACGTCTTGGTGCGGATGGAAAATGCCGTCTGGAAATGCTGCCGAAGTCTGATTATCCCGCAATACCACGTCCATCACGTAGTTCTCCCCATCTTTATAGGCAATCGGAGTAGTTGTATGATGACGCGTTCCATCGGTATACGCTCTGACATCCACACTTTCATCGGAATAATTCATCCAAGTATTATGGATTTTAACGGCCGCATCCGTCAGCGCAACCGAATCTTTGCTGGTCAAGCGAATGGTCGACATTGGCCACTTCACGATTCCAGCTTCTACGCCATTCACCCCTAATTCAATGGTTCTAGCAACCGGCGCCTTCATCATTGGAAATACATGTCGGCCACCTTGATAGTGTTCATGTGACAACATTGATCCCCCAACAATTGGCAAATCAGCATTACTGCCCACAAAATAATGTGGTAACTGTTTAACGATTTCCAATAAGTTGGCAAAGGTTTGTCGGTTAATCACCATTGGTCGGTGAACTTGATCTAAGAAAATCGAATGTTCGTTGAAGTACGCGTACGGTGAGTATTGGAAGCCCCAAGTTTCGCCGCCTACCGTCATCCGAATAATCCGGTGATTGCTGCGGGATGGGTAACCTAACCTACCTAAATAGCCCTCATTTTGCATGCATAGTTGACACAAAGGGTAGCCATTTTGCGGTTGGTTACGGGCCGCGGCAATCGCCTTAGGATCCTTTTCCGGTTTCGAGAGATTAATGGTAATTTCAAGTTGCCCAAAGTCCGTCTTAGCCGGAAAAGATACGTTTTTAGCGATTGCCCGGGTTTTAATGTAGTCGTTATCTTTACTTAATTTAAAGAAATAATCCGTAGCCGCTTTAGGACTCACCTGATATTTATCCCAAAAAAGCTGGTTTAAAACGGAAGGCAACGGCGTCACCAAGTCCATTAGTTGGTCTGCTAAAATGCTCTTATCTGATTGAGTATCCTCAATTTTACCGTTTTGGATAGCCGTCTTAACTAACGCATCTACCAAACTCGTCAACTGTCCATCAACGGCTTCAGCTGGTTCACCTTCGCCAACCAAACCTAAAACACGATTATAAACATAAATATGGTCCAAGTTGGTGTACTGCGATGGTGAATCAATTACGGCTTGGACAAATTGTTCTAAACTATTCATGATGCTTGTCCTCCTCAATCATTGTAACCCTTGGGATGACTTACTTTCCAATTCCAAGCGGTTTTAATAATTTCCTTAACGTCATCATATTGCGGTTGCCAACCGAGCACTTTCCGGGCCTTTTCGCTAGCGGCTACTAAGGTGCTGGGGTCACCTGCACGTCTAGGTGCCATAACTGCAGGGATTTCTTTTCCGGTTACTTCACGAGCGGCATCCAACATCTGCTTATTTGAAAAACCAGTTGACGATCCTAAGTTAAATACGTCGCTATCATGACCTTGTTTGAGATATTCCAATGCCAAGATGTGAGCATTTGCTAAGTCGACCACGTGAACGTAATCGCGCACGTTAGTTCCGTCAGCAGTTGGGTAATCGTCCCCAAAGATTTGTAACTGGTCGCGTTCGCCAGCTGCCACTTGTAAAATAATTGGTACTAAATGGGTCTCGGGATGGTGGTCTTCGCCAATGCTACCGTCTGGTTTAGCCCCCGCCACGTTGAAGTAGCGTAACGCGACAAACTTAATTCCGTCGGCAATGTCTGACCAATACATAATTTTTTCCATCGCTAACTTACTTTCACCATATGGATTGGTAGGCACTTGGGGATCCGATTCTTGGATCGGCACCCGCTTAGGTTCGCCATAGGTTGCCGCAGTAGATGAAAATACAATCCGTTTCACCCCGTGCTTAGCCATTACTTCGAGAAGCTTCACCATTCCAGCAGTATTGTTATCGAAGTATTTCAAAGGATTTTTCATTGATTCCGGGACGACTGAAAAGGCCGCAAAGTGAATCACGCCTTCCACATCTTCTTTAGTAAAAACTGAATCCATAAATTCAGTATCTCGGATATCTCCTTCGTAAAAACGAGCCTGGTCGTTTACTGCTGCGCGGTGTCCGGTAACAAGGTTGTCAACCACCGCCACGTCGTAACCCTTCGCAATCAATTGATCAACTGCATGTGAGCCAATATAACCAGCACCACCTAAAACTAAGACAGCCATTCTAATTCCTCCTCAATCTCTCAATGCGTAATCGTCACTTAAAATTCGTTTAGTATTAAAGTTCTTTAGGTCCATCGGCAACTTCTGCAATATAGAAGTCAGCGTCGTAGCCGATTTTATCGCGATAAATTTTGCCCACGTTTTCCTTAAAAGCTTCTACTTGGTCTTTTTCCACGATTGCAATACCGCAACCACCAAAACCAGCACCGGTCATCCGAGCTCCAAGTACGCCGGGTTGTTTCCAGGCTGCTTCCGCCAAAGTATCTAGTTCCTTACCAGTTACTTCGTAATCAAAGTGCAGTGAAACATGGGAAGCCGTAACTAAGTCACCAAACGTCTTCAAATCGTCGTCTGCCAACGCCTTAGCTGCCCGAATGGTTCTTTGATTTTCAGAAACGGCGTGACGAGCACGTTTGATTAAAGTTTCATCGTTAATTAGGTAAGCTGCTTCGTCAAATTCATCATTTGTTAAGTCACCTAAAGAGTTGATGTCTAGCTTAGTTTGCAAACGACGCAACGCTTCTTCACATTCTGAACGGCGTTCGTTGTATTTAGAGTCCGCAAGTTCACGGCGTTTGTTCGTATTCATAATTACGATTACGTGATTGCCTAACTTAACTGGAGCGTATGAATAATCTAAGGTATTAGTGTCCAGTAAAATCGCTTGTTCTTGCTTACCCATTCCAACTGCGAATTGGTCCATAATTCCAGAGTTAACCCCTACGTAGTTATTTTCACACTTTTGGCCAATTTTGACTAAGTCTAATTGGCTAACGCCTAGATTAAAAGCGGTGTTTAAAATAGCTCCGGTCAATAATTCAATGGAAGCTGAGGAAGATAAACCTGCGCCGTCTGGCATGTTGCCGTGTACGTAAAGGTCAAATCCGTGGTCAAACTTAGCTCCCGTTTTAACCAATTCGTTCATCATCCCTTTTGGATAATTCGTCCAACCCGCTGCTTTGTCATATTCTAAGTTATTCACGTCAAACGTAACTACTCCTGAATCCGGAATATTAGCCGAGTACATTCTGACCGTACTATCCGTCCGGGGTGCGTAAACACCATAAGTTCCGATTGTGATTGCGCAAGGGAATACGTGACCACCATTGTAGTCAGTGTGTTCACCAATTAAGTTAATCCGTCCCGGGGAGAAGAAAACCCTTTCAGGTTTAGTGTCAAAAATTTCGGAAAATTCTTTCTTTAAGTCGGTTGCGTTCATAATATGTATCCTCCGTGTTTTACTAAAATTTTATTAACTTGAATATATAGCTTTAAAGGTCACTTGTCAACACCCGCTTAACCCTTTATAAACGAAAATGGTAGCGTTTTTACGCAAAAACACCAATAACTCCAATTTTTCCGATGAGGTCATTTTTTGAACCCCAAGAAACTATTATTTTTGGTTAAAATTTAACTAAAACTATGTATACAAACTTAACTTTATGTTCTATCATTTTGTTGCAAGCGTTTTATTTTTAATTACGAAAGGAGTTTTATTATGCAAGCAAACCTCCAATGGCTTGATGATCCTGAGGTCTTTCGGGTGAACCAACTTCCCGCCCACAGCGATCATCATTACTACCGCAATTTAGCTGAACTTAATCGCGGCAGTAGCTTTGTGAAAAGCCTTAACGGGACTTGGCGGTTCCATTTTGCTTCGACGCCATCCGAACGCCCGCTCCAGTTCTATTCACCTAATTTTGATAATGCCGACTTTGATACCATTCAAGTCCCCGGACACATCGAATTAGCAGGTTACAGCCAGATCCAATATATTAATACCTTGTATCCCTGGGAGGGTAAAATATATCGGCGCCCGCCGTACACGCTTAACCAAGATCAACTAGAACCCGGCTTATTTAGTGATGCGAGCGACAACAGCGTTGGCTCATACCTGAAAAAATTTGACCTTGACGATTCTTTTAAAAATCACCGGGTTATCATTCAATTTCAAGGGGTCGAGGAAGCCCTCTACGTTTGGTTAAACGGGCATTTTATTGGGTATGCTGAAGACAGTTTTACCCCTTCTGAATTCGACCTAACCCCTTACGTTCAGGATCGTGATAATCTCCTGGCCGTGCGCGTTTATAAACGGAGTACCGCTTCCTTTATCGAAGACCAAGACATGTACCGTTTTTCCGGGATTTTCCGGGACGTTAATTTACTTGCCTTCCCCGATGCGCACATCGTTGATTTAGATCTTAAACCCGAGGTGAACGCCGATTTTAAGAGTGGCATCCTTACGGTTAAGGCTACTGTTTCTGGTACTAACGCTACTTTAGAGTTAAGCGTGACTGATCAAGATCAACAGCTTCTAGCAACGCAAACCCAAACGGGAACTGGTAAAGTTTCATTTAAAAAGATTGCCTTCGACAACTTAAAACTCTGGTCACCAACCTCACCGACTTTATATCAATTACTGATTAAAGTTTATGATGATCAGCACCAACTCTTAGAAGTGGTTCCCTATCAATTCGGCTTTCGGAAAGTGGAATTGCGCGAGGACAAGGTTATTTACGTTAACAACCACCGTCTAATTCTCAACGGGGTTAACCGTCACGAATGGAATGCTCGCAGTGGCCGAGTCATTTCACTGGATGACATGCGTAAGGATATTCAGATTATGCTGGATAACAACATCAATGCTGTTCGAACCTGCCATTACCCGGACCAGCTTCCCTGGTACCACCTTTGCGACGAAACTGGGCTTTACGTGATGGCCGAAAACAATTTGGAATCCCACGGCTCCTGGCAAAAAATGGGCGCCGTGGAGCCTTCTTATAACGTTCCCGGTGATAATCCCCACTGGTTAGCAGCCGTGGTTGACCGTGCCCGTTCTAATTACGAATGGTTTAAAAATCATCCATCAATCATTTTCTGGTCCCTCGGTAACGAATCCTTTGCGGGAGAAGACATTGCAGCCATGCAAGCTTTCTATAAAGAACACGATTCTTCGCGTCTAGTTCATTACGAAGGGGTAGTCCGGGCGCCCGAATTTCGGGATCACATTTCTGACGTGGAAAGTCGGATGTACGAAACCCCAGCTAACATTGCGCGTTACCTAGAAAATAACCCGGATAAACCCTTCCTAAACTGTGAATACATGCATGATATGGGTAATTCTTTGGGTGGCATGCAATCATATAACGACTTAATTGATCAGTATCCAATGTACCAAGGCGGGTTTATTTGGGACTTCATTGACCAAGCCCTCTTGGTTCACGATCCGGTAACCAATCAAGAAATCCTTCGTTACGGCGGTGACTTCGATGAACGCCATTCTGACTATGAGTTTTCGGGAGATGGGTTATTGTTTGCTGATCGAACACCCAAACCAGCAATGCAGGAGGTGAAATACTATTATGGATTACACAAATAGCCAATTACGCGTAATATATGGTGACGGCAGTTTAGGAGTGGCCGGCCCTAATTTTCACTATCTTTTTAGCTACGAGCGCGGGGGCCTCGAGTCTTTAGTGGTTGATAATAAAGAATGGCTCTATCGCACCCCGGCTCCGTTATTCTGGCGGGCAACTACTGATAACGACCGTGGAAATGGTTTTGACGTTAAGGCAGCTCAATGGTACGCAGCCGACCGGTTCACCACTTGTCAAAAAATTGAATTAGCGGTTGATGGCCAGGCGCTACAACCCTTGCCCATCGCACCGTTTAATAATCGTTACACTAACCGGGAGTACGCAAATGAGGTTGCCTTAACCTACCATTTGGTCACGCCGACCGTACCAAGTACTTCGGTAACGATCACTTACACCGTTACTAGTGACGGTAATATTAACGTGGCGGTTCATTTCACCGGCCGGGCAGATTTGCCTGAACTACCCGCGTTTGGTCTACGCTTTATTATGCCCACGACAGCCACTAGTTTTGATTATACGGGGCTTTCGGGAGAAACCTACCCCGACCGGTTAGCAGGCGCAACGCATGGGCATTTTCACGTTGACGGATTACCAGTCACCCCCTACCTGGTGCCTCAAGAATGCGGGATGCACATGCAAACCAGTCAACTAACCGTGACCCGCTCAACCACCCAAAACAATGCAGATCCCGATTTTCAACCGTTTAGCTTGACTTTTAGCCAAACCAAAAAGCCATTTGCCTTTAGTTGTTTACCGTATACCGCCGCAGAACTTGAAAATGCCACGCACATCGAAGAGCTTCCATTACCAAGGCGCACCGTGCTCTCCATATACGGCGCAGTTCGCGGTGTCGGTGGGATCGACAGTTGGGGTGCGGATGTCGAACAAAGTTACCACATTCCCGCTGACCAAGACATTGATTTCGATTTCAATATCCATTTCTAAATAAAAGTCGGTAGTTTGCGAACGTTAAAGTAAAAATAGCCATTATGCCCGAAACTGGCATAATGGCTATTTTGCAGCTAACCGGAACAAATTGACTTTTGTCCCACGTTTGGTCCCTACCAAATCTATATATCGAAATATTTTTTACAGCGTCTTTGGGACATACAAAAAAGAACTTCCTCAAATGGAGAAGTTCTTCTTATAACTAAAATTTAATCAGATAATTTTGCGTTCGATAACTTCAAAACGTTTTCATTATCTTGAACAAGGTTGCCCATGTCTTTAAGATACTCAAATTCAGGCATTTCTTTGTTGGTGATGACTACCATTACGGTATCGTCAAGCCCAGCTTTTTTAATTGCCGGTTGCCAGAATTCAATCAACTCTTCGCCTTGTTTAACGTGATCGCCTTCTTCAACGTACTGAACGAAACCAGTTCCTCGCATGTTAACGGTACCAATTCCGATATGAATTAAGGTTAGAATCCCTTGATCAGAGCGAAGGCCAATTGCGTGCCGAGTTGGGAAGGTTGCAACCACTTCGCCATCAAACGGCGCCAAAACCCGACCGTCCGTTGGTTGAATTGCAAATCCCTTACCCATGCTACCGCTGGCAAAGGTCTTGTCTGCAACTTCATCTAAGCTGATCAGTTTCCCAGCAACGGGACTATGGTAAATGGTTACTTCAGAGTTTGTTTCGATTTCTGCAGGAGTTTCATCCGTTTCCAAATGTTTTGACCAAGTTTTTTCGAGTTCATCAACGATTTGGGCGTGCATCTTTTCATCTAACTTAACTTTCTTAAAGAAGATGAATGCTCCAGTTAAAATCATTACTGCAGGAACTCCAAGCATCATCAATTTAAAAATTGCTTGTCCATGGGAAGTAACGTCACCAGCTGTTGCGCCAGCAGTCATTCCAGCCCAAACAGCTGTTAAACCAACGACACCGTTTGAAATAGCTCCACCTAATTTATCAAGTAATGGCCGCACGGATAACGTCAACGATTCATCCCGGTGACCAAATTTCAATTGTCCGTATTCAACAGAATCACTGAGTACCATCAAAACAACCAAGAAAATCAGTGGTTGTGGAATATAGAATAGCACGGCAGCGGTTAAAATCATTGGTAATGATTGACCCGCAAAGGCAAACATTGCCAACGCAATTACCATAACTGAAATTGCTAAGAAGAAAACCTTCCGACGGCTAAATTTCTTTGCCAATGGAGGAAAGGCCAATACGGCGAAGACCCCAATAATGGCATTTAACGAACCAAGCAACGTAAACTTCGAAGCGTCGCCTAAAATGTAAGTAAAGTAATAAAGTTCAAGTGAGTTGGTAATTGCCATTCCGGCAGTGTAAATTCCGTAAGTTAAAGATAACCACATCAACTGGTCGTTACGGGCCAACACTTTGAAAACTTCTTTGAACGTAGTTTTTTCAGTATTTTTACGTAATTCCGAATCGTTTTCTTTAGTTACAATGGCTACCGCAAAGGCTGAAATTAAGGCAACCGCAGCGATGATAATCCCAAAGGCCATCCAGCCACGATTATCACCCTGGCCGCTGTTAGCCTTCGTTGAAAACATTAAAACGATTGGCATAACGACGACACCAACGATGTTTTGTCCGATATTGGAACCAACCCGAGCATAGGTTGCCGTCTTTTCACGTTCTGCCGAATCAAATGAAATGGCAGGAATCATTGACCAGAATCCAACGTCTTTGAAGGAATAAAAAATATCCATCGTGATATATAAAATAGCAAAAACGATCAAGTACAAAATTGGGTTGGAAGTGTTCAATCCTCCTAAACTGGTAAATAAAAGCGCTAAAACAACTGAACCAATTGTCCCACCAATTACAATCCACGGTTTAAAATGTCCCCAGCGTGAATTAGTATTATCAATCGCATTTCCGATCAGCGGATCAATGGCCAGTTCGACGAAACGTAATACCGCGATAATCATCGTAATATACGCGATCATCTTTGTACCTTGTGCCCCACTACTTTTATCAAATAAATGGGAGGTTACAAACATAATAAAATATGTCGAAAGTGTTGCATAAAATGCATCATGACCAAATGCACCAAATGAGTAAGCTAGTCGTGAAGTGATCTTACGACCCTTACTTTGTTTAACTTCTGCATCCATAATCTCTATCAAATCTCCTTTAATTATCTATGCACTAAATGTAATCGTTTCCAGAAGAGATGTCAATATATTTTTAGTAAAATTTGCTTAATTATTTTATTAGATTAATCTTGAAATGATTTTCCACCCTCCATTACCAAGCCTTATAAAACAGCCTTTCCAACCACTTCAGGTCTTAATTTCAAAACTTTTAATATATTTTGCGTAGTTTTACCTCGCGCTTTTAAACAGTTTGTTAGGGATTGACTACTAAAAATTTAGCAAAAAAAAGCGAGCTGTTTAAGAATTTAACCATTCTTAAACAGCCCCCTATTAAATTTAACGGATTAAAAATGCACCAGATAATCCGTTCCTAAAACAATAATTATTTCAAATTTAAATGTAACTAAGACTTCTGGGTAACCAATTAGACCCTGCCTTAACCCAAACGTTCATATTGGTAACGAATCGTGTTAGTAATTGGTTGACCTGGACGTAAAATAACGTCGCCAAAATCAGAATGGTTAATTGCATCTGGTAAAGTTTGTGCTTCAGTCGCCAAAGCGTTGTACTCATGAGCAGCTTCTTTATCTGGATCAAATGGGTTAGCCGTGTAAATAACCAAACCGTTGCGGTCGGAATAAAGTTTAATTTGCCGTTTACCATCAGTGTCCCCAATCATTGCAATTGGAGTGGTCGCGCTCGGGTTAACTTCGTAAGCATCATCAAATTCAATCCCGCCGTTTTCGTTTTTTAATTGTTGCAAAGCCTTTTCAACCGACTTAGGTTGGTTAAAGTCATAAGCAGTGTCCTTAACTGCAATTTTTTTACCGGTAGGCACCTTTTCTTGGTCAAACTCAAGATGGGCTGCGCTCGTAATTTGTAACCATTGATTACCTAAGCTTTCCCGATCGTCCGTGGTATTCCAGTAAACATGATTGGTAGGATTAAACAGGGTGGCAGCGTCCGTATCCCCCGTGAAGGCGATCGTAACTTGATTTTGGTTATCTAAAGTAAACTTGATTTCTACATCGAGGTTCCCCGGATAATTATCGTCAGTTGCTTTAATGTGCTTCGATAAAACCACACTGACACTATTGGCATCTTCACTAAATTTCCCGGCAAAATTTAACGTATTAAAGCCATGATTACCACCATGTAACGAATGCGTCTGTTCATTCATGTCAACTTGGTATTCTTGGTCATCAATCTTAAATTTAGCTCCGCCAATGCGCCCGGCAACCCGTCCAACTGATTGGCAAAGGCAGTAACCAACTCGTTGATAATCCGCCATGCTATCCAATCCCCAAATTAATGGGCGCTCAACACCATTTTCATTAACCACAAATTCTTGCCACGTTCCACCATAGCTCAAAACTGAAATCCGCGTTTGTTGGTCGTTGATTAACGTATAGCGCATTACATCTTGACCCTCAAATTGATCAAATACTTCTTTTTTAGTTTCCAATATTGTGACACCTCCATATTAATTAAACCGTTTTCAAGTTCAGTATACCAAATTGTGCTGTAGATTGAGTAAATATTTTAGTTAAAATAAAAAGCCCCACAATTACTAGATCAGCTTATCTAATAACGATGCGACTTCCACAAATATTTTCCATGAAAAGTTATTTTGTACTAGCCCGTTCAACTAGTTTTGTATCGAGTTCAACCCGTTGAGTAGTTGTGCGACCCGTCAAGCGACTCATCACTAAATTCACCGCCGTGGCCCCCATTAATTCGGTATCCACATTGACTGCACTTAACTCGGGATAAACATACGTTGCCAGCGAAGTATTGTTAAAGCTAAAAATCTTGACCCGTTTTGGCACTTCAATTCCATTGGCCTGAAGTGCTTTCAATGCACCCGCCGCCATGGGATCATTAGCCACAAAAAAAGCCGTTGGAAGTTGATCACCAAGCGTGTCGATTGCCTTTTGCATCATTTTGAAACCAGAATCGCTGGTATAGTCACCTTCAAATACAAATTTAGGTTCAAAAACACCCCGCTTCTCCATTGCGGCCTGGAATCCCAGCATTCGCCGATCGGTCACGGTCAACTGATGATCGGTAGTCATTTCAGCACCATGAATAATTCCAATTTCCTTGATACCGCGTTGCCAAAAATAGTCGACCACTCTTTCTGTCGCCAACTGAAAATCAGTAATTACGCTATCGAAACCAGCCGCAAATTGATCATCATCTACAAAAACCAAGTTTCCCGTAACGGCGGCAAGTTCTTTAACCTGTGGCTCGCTAAATTTACCCACCGCAATTACTGCATCAAAATCCGGTCCCAACTCTTGGAGATTGTTTTGGAAGATTCGGGTTACTTCAAAATGATTATCTTGTCCGCGTTGTTCAATTCCCATCCTAATCGACATGTAATACAAGTCGTCTTGTTCTTCCGTTTCCGAATACCACTGAACAATCGCTAGGCGTTTTCTGGCGGTTGAATTAGTATGCCGTTTGTTTTTTGAATAATGTAATGCCTCGGCGGCGTCTAAAATTCGTTGTCTCGTTTCATTGCCGACTGAAAGTGATGTATCTTTATTTAGCACTCGTGACACGGTTGCTAACGATACTCCAACTCGATCCGCAATATCCTTTAACGTTGCTGCCATGGGCTACCCCCTCTTAGTTACTCATTTTCACTATATACAAATTATCTTCTTTACTAATGTACTCCAATTAATACATAACCGCAGTAACACTCAAGTAAAACTTTATCATTAAATATTGGAATTGGCGACTATAAACAAGCGTTTTTTAACAACTCACGCGTATTAATTTAAAATTTATATACCTTTATATAGTGCATTATTTTTCAGCTTTTTCTGAAACAAATTCACCGAATTTTCTCTTTGCAAACGCTTTCTTTTGTGAAATAATGAACCTGTTAAAACATAAAAGCACAAAGGAGATTTGTTAATATGAAAATTAAAGCAGCAGTTGTTGAAAAACAAAACGCAGATTTTACCATCAAAGACGATATTGAGTTAGCCCCCATGGGTGCGGATGATATCCAAGTGCACATGGTTGCTAGTGGGATTTGTCACTCCGATGAAGCCTTGCGAGTTGGCGACGCAGTAATTGATTATCCAATTATTCTTGGTCATGAAGGTGCTGGAATTGTTGAAAAAGTTGGTCCAGAAGTTACCCAATTTAAACCCGGCGATCACGTAGTTTTAAGTTTCTACGCTTGTGGTAATTGTGATAATTGTTTGAAAGGCATCCCTACCCAATGCCGTAATTATGCTGCCAACAATCTTTCCGGTGTACGTCCCGATGGCTCCGATCATTTCACTGAAAATGGTGAACACGTTGCGGACATGTTTGATCAAAGCTCCTTTACCACCACCACCGTGGTTCGGGAACGCAACGCTGTTAAAGTTGATGACAAACTCGATCTTCGTAAATTAGGCCCGCTTGGTTGCGGATACGTTACTGGTTCAGGAACCGTGCTTAATACTCTCAAACCGCGGCCTGGTGATACGATTGCTGTTTTTGGTACCGGGGCGGTTGGACTGGCTGCCATGATGGCTGGTAAAATTTCTGGGTGCACTAAGGTAATTGGAATTGATATTGTGGATTCTCGGCTAGAATTAGCTAAAGAATTAGGCGCTACCGACGTGATTAATAGCCGTAACGTGGACGTGGTTGAAGAAGTTAAGAAACTCACGAATGGCCGCGGGGTGAACTGGGCCGTCGACACCACTGGAATCACCCAAGTGATGGAACAATCTATCCAAGTGCTCACCCAAGGCGGAACCACCGCAACCATTGCCGTCACGCCAAATCACATTGACCTAGACACTTGGAACGACCTTTGTGTAGATGACAAGAAGATTGTGGGGGTCAACATGGGAGACTCAATCCCACAAATCGACATTCCTCGTTTAATTGAATTTTACAAAGCTGGTATGTTTGACTTTGATAAAACCGAGAAATTCTTTAAGTTTGAAGATATCAAGGAAGCTAATGAAGCATCCCGTTCCGGAGAAGTTATTAAACCAGTCTTGATTATTGATTCTGACTACTTTCCAGGAAAATAACCTACTCAAAATTAAAGATCTCGAAAAAACGAGTTAAACAAAAGTCGGATAGTTTGACTTTACTAAAGTCAACGCACCAAGGTAATTTTTTTCAAAAAAATTTTATCCTTAAAAAAAGAGTTCTCAGTTTTAAACTGAAAACTCCTTTTTAATGCTACAAAAAAATTTTTAATTACTTTAAATATTTTAATTCAGCTTTTCGCCGTGCCGCCACAGCATCATTGAATTCGTCGTAAGACTCATTTAAAACCATTTTGCCATTAACCATCATGCGGGCGACCCATTTGTTTCCAGAAGAGTTAAGGGAAACCCCTACCACACCTGATTGATTACGTGAACTAGTCACTACCGATTGAATTGGATTGCCATTTGGATCCCGAAAAGCGTCCTTAGCTCCCATTTGAGCAGATATCTTTCGGTTATTCTTTAAACGTTCGGCGGATTTCTCCTTTCGTAAGCATCCGCAACTCCTAACCTTGCCATGGCGGAGTAAATAGCTTTCTGCATCCACTTTTCGGCCACAATCACATTGACAAGCCCAATAATAATTACCTGAAGTACTTTTACGGTTGGTCCGTCCCGTCACCACTAGCCGTCCAAAGCGTTTTCCTGTTAAATCGTAGCGAACTTTTGTACAATACCCACAGCTTTTGGTATTGCCGGTTTTTAAATGTTGCAAATCAACATTAGTCACCCTTCCACAATCACACTGGCAATGCCACTGCAATTTACCAGTCTTAGGTGATCTAACTGGATACTGAGCTACAAGTTTTCCAAAACGTTTTCCAGTGATATCGATACGGATTCTCATCGTAATCCTCCCCAAATTTTGGTATCTTATTTTCTGTTTGAAAGTGTCTTTTTAGGGCACACCCTAAAAAGACATCAACTATGAACATGTATAATCATTAAATCGTAACTAACTTTTCAATTTATTGTACACCAAAACACTACTACTTACATAAAGTAAATCTTTGCAGGTGTTAATTTATGACATTTCAGATTTAATTCGGTAAATTAGCGTACGGCTAACACCTAATTTTCTTTTAATTGCCATAATGCTTTTCCCAGCTTCTAAGTTATCACGAATATCAAAATAAATCTTACGCCGGTTAGGATTTTTAACGTCTGGGCCATATAAAACGGGCCGTCCTTTGTATACCCCGCGTTTTTTTGCTAATTCAATTCCTTGTCGTTGACGAATTCGAATTCGTTGCCGTTCTGATTCTGCTTGAAACTTCTTGGTCTCGATAAAAATGTTTTGTAGAAAGTTTCGCATATTTTCATCATCAATGTCGTCAAAGGTTGGTAAATCAAGGATAATCAGTTTAGCTTCCCGTAAATAAACTTCCATAAAAATATGAGTTAAAAACTTATTATTTCTTCCTAGCCGTTCCATCTCTAATACATAAAGCTCGTCGCCAGGTTTTAAAACATCAAGAACTTTAGCAAGTTCGGGGCGTTCATTAATTGCTCCTGAAATCTTTTCTTTGTATATTCGATTAACCCCAACTTCTTTTAACCTGGCTAATTGTCGCGCAAGGTTTTGATCTTTTGAGCTCACTCTTGCATACCCGTATTTCACTTTTCTTCCTCCTTATTTTTTGAACTTTTAGGGTGTACCATAAAAAAGCACTTCAACAAAATTGTTACCATTAACAATCGCTTTAAGTGTTGATGTAATCCCCTTCTTAACCTTATTATTGGTATCCAATTGGGTTGCTAAACCTTTTTATATTACCCGATTGCGGTACGATTAGCAAGATAATTGATTAATTAACCGATTCTTTTTAGAGCCTAATTATTTAAAATAACTAATCAACAATACCTTACAAAACTTAAATACGGTAAAATTTGTCTACTAAATCTAATTAGTTTCTCCTATAATTTTCTACCCTTGCTCAATTGAAGCGTTTTCATTAGAGTGGTAACATTAAAGTGTACAAAGTTACTAAAGCGTACCTGAGGAGGTCCTCGTAATGAAAGAAAACTTTGATTTTTTGATGCCAAGCGTAAACTTTTTTGGCGCAGGCGTAATTAATAAGATCGGTGAACGTGCAAAAATGGTGAATATGAAAAAGCCCCTATTAGTAACCGATCAATTCTTAGAAAAAATGGAGAACGGTCCTGTAGAGCAAACCATCAACTCACTTAAGGATGCTCAAGTAGATTTTGCGATTTACGACGGCGTTGAACCCAATCCTAAAGTAAGAAACATTAAGGAAGCTAAACAGGTTTACTTAGATAACCATTGTGACGGAGTCATTACCGTTGGTGGCGGTTCTGCTCACGATACTGGCAAAGGAACTGGCATAATTTTAACGAACGGTGATGACATCACCAAGTTAGCGGGTATCGAAACTTTAGATAATCCGCTCCCCCCACTAATTGCCGTAAATACTACCGCGGGAACGGCTTCTGAATTAACTCGGCATTGTGTAATCACCAACGAAGAAACCCATTTAAAATTTGTCGTAGTTTCCTGGCGCAACGTTCCCCTAGTTTCGTTTAACGATCCAAAATTAATGCTTGGCGTACCACCAAAATTGACCGCCGCTACCGGGATGGACACCTTTGTACAGGCGATCGAACCCTACGTTTCGACTAACCATAATGATATTACGGATGGTCAATGCCTCCAAGCAATTCGCTTAGTTGAAGAGAGTTTACGTGAAGCAGTTGCTAATGGAGAAAATCTCGAAGCGCGGACAAAGATGGTTGAAGCTGAAATGCTCGGTGGAATGGCTTTTAATAACGCTGACCTTGGTTACGTACACGCCATGGCACACCAGCTTGGCGGACAATACGACGCTCCTCATGGGGTCTGTTGTGCTGTATTGCTTCCAATCGTGGAACGCTTTAACATTATTGCTTGCCCAGAACGGTTTGCCGATTTAGCGGTTGCGATGGGTGAAAATATCGACGGGCTTTCCGTTCGGGAAGCTGCTGATAAAGCAATTGATGCCATGCAACAACTTAACGACGACGTAGGCATCCCGCGGAGCATCAAGGATCTCGGTGCCGATCCTAAAGATTTCGAACTAATGGCTGAAAATGCGTTGAAAGATGGCAATGCTTTCTCCAACCCACGGAAAGCTACTAAAGAACAAATCGTCGCGTTATTCCAAGCTGCATATGACGCAAAATAATATATTAATTAAACGAAAAGACGAAGCTGAATTCAACTCGAATTCTAAACTTCGCCTTTTTAATTTGCCATCTAAAATTTATTTTTTTACGATCATTTCAATTGCTCGCGCAATCTTTTCATCCTGGGTTTCTTTATCATTCGCCGGATTTTCTAAACAATCTTTTAAATTTTCGGCAACCATGATGCCCTTAATTCGATCTACGCTAGACTTTACTGCATTTAATTGGGGAATAATTTCCGAACATTCTTTTCCATCCGTAATCATTTTTTGAATTCCTCGAATTTGCCCTTCCGCCCGCTTTAATCGATTTAAAATTTGTTGATCACACGTAGCCATTTAGTCAATATCTCCTTGCCAAGCATTCATTCCACCTTCAACATTGATTATATCAAACCCAAGCTGGTCCAAATAACCACAAGCATTAGCCGAACGCGCACCTGATTGACAAATGACGTAGTAGGTCTGATTTTTATCTAAACTTTTAGCTGTATCTTGTAAGGTGCTTAGTGGAAAGTTCTTTGCGGAAGGAACATGTCCCATCCCGAACTCAAAGCTTTCCCGCACATCAATTACGTTTACCTTCTTATTTTCAATTTTCTTCATTAAATCTTTTGCTTTAATACTTTTCAATCTGTTCAACTTCCTCTTTCATTATCGTTTTATACAACCCAAACGCTCCATCTAAATTTTCAACTTTAAATCCTTTTTGTCGTAAAATTCGTTCTCCAACGTAGCTTCGTAACCCGCTTTGGCAGTAAAGAACGTACTCCTGATGGGGATCCAAAAGATCAGTGTGCTCCCGTAATTGGTTTAAAGGTATGTTGGTTGCACCCTTAATCCGACCATCCCTTACAATTTCTTTTGGATCACGCAAATCAAGTAATTGTTTACCCTTTGCTAATTCGGCAGATAGCTCGTGCCATTGAATATTTTTACTTAATCCTTCAATCAGGTTGGTTGCAACGTAACCAACCATATTAACAACGTCTTTTGCCGTGCCAAACGGCGGTGCATAAGTTAATTCTAGCTCTGGTAAATCAAATACCGAAAGATTCCCTTTGATTGCTGTCGCCAACACGTCAATTCGTTTATCGACACCGTTTGCACCAACTGCTTGCGCACCATAAATTTGCCCCGTCTTTCCGTCAAAAATCAGTTTGAGCCACATCGCCTGACTATTAGGATAGTAGGTCGCATGGTCCGTGCCGCTCACGTGAGCAACTAAGACGTTAGCAAATTCCTGTCGGGCCGTCTGCTCACTTAACCCGGTGGAAGCCGCACTCAAATTGAACGCTTGCACAATTGCCGTGCCAATACTGCCCCGATTTACGCGGCGTAAACCAGCTAATACATCTGCAACTTGCCGTCCTTGTCGATTTGCCGGAGAAGCTAACGGAATTAAAGTTGGTTCGTTTGTAATCTGCTGCTTAGTCACCGCTACGTCACCAACTGCATAAACATGCTTCACGCTCGTTTCATAATTTTCATCCACCATAATGCCCTTTTTCAAGCCTAACTGAAGTCCAGCATTTTCTGCGAGAGCACTATTGGGCTGAACTCCAACGGATAAGATTGTTAGGTCGGAGTTAATCTGAGTTCCGTCATCTAAAACAAGGCGAGTTCCATTACCCTTGATTTCAGCAACTGCCTTAGAAAGTTGGAGATCTACGTTATTTTTTAACAACTCTTCTTCCACAAAAGCTGCCATTTCAGCATCCAAGTTAGGCAAAACGTGGGTTGCTTTTTCTACCAAAGTAACGTGGATCCCCCGCTTATGTAAATTTTCAACCATTTCCACACCGATAAATCCCGCTCCTACTATCGTTGCGTTTTGTACTCCTTGCTCCAACTGGTTTAAAATCTCGTCCATATCGGGAATGTTCCTTAAGGTATGCACATTTTTAGCCTGCGCAAGCCCCTCAATTTGCGGAATAATTGCGCTAGCTCCGGTCGCTAATATTAATTCATCGTAACTTTCTTGGAAAACCTTCCCTCGATGCTGTACTTCCACTATTTTTTCTTGAGGGTGAATACTAATAACTTCGTGGTTAGGTCGTGCGTCAATTCTGAACCGGGCCCATAATGCTTCCGGACTTTGAACCATTAGTGACGTTCTTTCTGGAATCGTTCCTGAAAGGTGGTACGGCAATCCGCAATTGGCAAACGAGACGTACGGCCCCTTCTCAAAAACGATAATCTCAGCATCTTCTGCTAACCGGCGTAACCGGGTTGCTGCTGACATGCCACCAGCAACCCCGCCAACAATAACTACTTTACTCATGTTACTTCCCCTTTCTTACCGGACCATCCCATTGGTTCATTCCTCCACGAACACTTTTGGCATTATAGCCTTGGTTACGCAAAAATTTAGCCGCCCGCTTACTGCGCATCCCCGATTGGCAAATCACATAAACGGGTTGATCTTTTCTGCCAGAAAATCGATTAATTTTATCTAAGGGAACGTTCTTTGCATAATTAATGTGTCCGCTCCGAAATTCAACAGGTGTACGTACGTCAATTAGTTCGAAATCCTCTTTACGTTCTGCAATTGCACTAATATTAATAGTATTATGTCCCCAAAATGGTAGTTTCATCCTCTAAAATACCTCCATGGGTATATTAAACTATATTGCTATTTTTAAGTCAAATTTAAGCTGTAAAAAAGCACAAATATCATTCATAACAGCATAATGAATACCACCCGCAGTATTATAAATCTATAAAAACCAAGATCATTATAGACATCGTCTTTTTAGAAAAAATACGTTAATACTACTAGATATTATTTTTTTCAATAGCTTCCCAAAGACCATTTAAATAAGCGATTCCCAAAGCTCGATCATACAAACCATAACCAGGTCGTCCATTTTCTCCCCATATCATCCGACCATGATCTGGCCTAATATATCCGTCAAACTCATTGTCATATAAAGCTTTCATAATTTCATACATATCTAATGAACTTTCATCTGAAAAGTGTGAAGATTCATGGAAATCACCATTTGCCATAAATTTAATATTACGAGCATGAACAAAAGGTACTTTAGCTCGTGAAACAAATTCTCTAATAATAGCAGGAACGTCATTCTCAGGATTCTCTCCTAAAGATCCTGTACATAAGGTAAATCCATTGTAAGGGCTGTCATACATTTGTTCAATTCGTAACATATCTGCACGGTTTTTTACAATTCGAGGAAGCCCAAATAACGAGCGGGGCGGATCATCAGGATGAATTGCCATCTTAATCCCTACTTCTTCGCAGGTCGGCAAGATTGCCCTTAAAAAGTACTCTAAATTAGCCAGTAAGCTCTTCTCGTCCACATTTCTGTACGCTTCAAATAACTTTTTAACGTGTGATAAGCGTTCAGGCTCCCATCCTGGAAGAATATATCCATTAGAATTTTCTTCCATCGACTTAAGAATGTCTTCGGGCTCCCCTTCTACTAGTTTATGTTCAAACGCTAATACTGTGGACCCATCCGCAAGTTGGTATGCAAGATTAGTTCGTACCCAGTCAAAAATTGGCATAAAATTATAACAGATGACCTTAATTCCGTACTCTGCCAAATTTTTAATCGTCTGTTTATAATTTTCAATATATAAATCACGATCAGCTGCACCAATCTTAATATCATCGTGGATATTAACCGATTCAATAACTTCTAATTTAAGACCTGCTGCTTCAATGTCATTTTTCAAATTAGCAATCTTTGCCTTAGGCCATACTTCACCTACTGGCACATCAAATAAAGCTCCTACTACCTGTGTAGTTCCAGGAATTTGTCTAATATCCCGTAATTTTATTGGATCGTCTTGAGAACCGTACCATCTAAACCCCATATTTAGCATTGTCATTCAGCATTCCTTTCATCCCAAATATCTTCATATTTGTAACCTGTTAATTCTTCTACAACACTTTTCGCTCTAGGTGTAACATCTGCTTTTGATCCGCCTTTTTTTAGACGATTCATTTCTTCAACTAGAATATCGTGAGTTTCTTTATTTAATTTGAAAGTTAACGCCACACAAAATGCTACCAAAACTAGACCGCCAGTTCCAAAAAGCAAAATACTTACGATGGTATTTTGTGCGCCAATTGTTTGCGTAATTTGTCCTTCTTTATATCCCCCAGCTTCCAGGACAAGCCCAACTACAAAAGTAGCTACTGCAACTGTCGATTTACGTACAAACGTCATTACAGCAGCATAAATACCTTCGCGATGCTGCTTGGTAACAATTTCATCTAAATCAGGAATAAACGGAAAAACGTTCCATGGCGTAAATTCTAGCGTCGCTCGGCCAATTTGATAAACTAGACCTACAATGATTAACCAGAGCATAATATTGTCAGGTTTCACTTTATAGATAACGTAAAAACATGCGAGCATAGCAAACATAATTGAATAACCTGAAATAAAGAGAAAACGTGGTCCACGTTTAATCATTAAGAAACCCGCAAATATGCTAACAAAGATTCCAATAACAGATAACGAAAGAATATTTGCAGAATTTGTTGCTGTAATTCCTAAACAAGATACTCCAAAGTAAACAAAAATTGTATTAAAAACATCTTTTCCCGTAAAAGAAAATAGATAAATCAGGATATGCTTTCGGAAACTTTTAATTTTAAAAGTGTATAAATAATCTTTAATTTGTTTTAGAAGGGTTTTCCGGATGCCTAATTTGGGCTTTTTAGCTAATTCTGCTTCCATCTCTGGAGTGATTTCTCGTTCCCAAGTTGCTAAATTTGCTGCCATGATACATAACGCAAAAATAATTGCAAAAACTAAGGCGTTTACAAAATATGCGTATGCATTATTTTCACCCATAATCTTTATAATTTGCCCAGGGACAAATGTAGCTAAAAAAGTCCCCGTGGCTGAAATAAACATTCTACAAGTTGACATCTTAGTTCTTGCTTCATAATCTGTTGTCATCTCAGTAGGCAACGTTTCCCAAGGAATTAGAACTGACGCTGCAATTATTTCAAATAATAAGTAAACAATTAAGTAATACCAAAAATTCATTCCCGTAATCCACATTAATACGTATTCAAGCATTAACGGAGAACCTATTAATAACCAAAAGTGTCGCCGGCCAAAACGTTTACCCACTTTAGTCTTATAAAAATTATCCGTCAAACTCCCCATTACTAAACTAGTAATTGCATCAACAATCCGAGCAATCCCAATAATTGAAGCACCTTCTACAGCAGTCAATCCCGCAAAAGTAGTAAAAAAGAATAGTAAGAAAGCTCCAATAATTGTAAATGCTCCACCGCCCATTACATCTGTCAATCCATAAGCTAACGACCTACCCAAGGTGACTTTTTTAGATGTATAAATTCTTTTCTGCTTATTCATTAAATACCTCCTTAATGTAAAATATTATGTATATTTCTACACTTTTGACATCAATACATTAATATACTAATATATCAATGTATCCGCTTACATTATGGAGCTGCTTTGTGA
>PPYE01294057.1_pt1 | contig 26625 bp, 22 predicted proteins | sample 1559881 | NCBI WGS metagenome assembly PPYE01 (sample SAMN08240022, study PRJNA423297) | Human gut metagenome, whole genome shotgun sequencing project. | reverse complement strand
TGGGGCTGACGGAAAATAAAAATCACCCAAACACAGAACTTCAATCTCTGCATCTGAGTGATGATATGGTGGAACTTTTAAGCAGTGGCAAAATCAACAACCGGCTTCTCTGCGAACTGGCTACCCACCCGAACTTCCGGCGTCTGATGATAGATATGGAAATCTGCATCGACCAGATCGCCAATATGCGGGTGGAACAGATGAATCTGGTGATGGAAGCCACCCGGCAAAGTATCCTCAGCAAATATTCGCCTGGAGAAGATGATCTCTATGTGAGGACGCTGGAACTGGGACAGGTACAGGAAAGCGATTTTTACAGCCATGTTATGCACGATGACCTGGACAGCATCGTCCGGGACATCCGGGAAGCGCACCGCAAGGACAAGACCACTGCCGACCCGCAGCCCACGCTGGATGATGTGAAGGAAAAATTTGAGCAGGCGTTGCAGCAAGGCAGCAACGAGGAAATGGTAATCCACGAATTCTGTGACAGGCTGCAAATCCCGTTCGAGAAGATTTCCTCGGAGGATTTCTCGGCCTTCCTGCGGATACTGAGCCTGTCGAAGATGCTCAAAAATCCCAACAACATGAGGGGAAAGACTAAGCCGCAGCCATACTATGCGCCCAAGAGGAAGAAACGCAGATAGAGAAAAAGCCGCCCAACCTGTACCGTTGGACGGCTTTCGCCCCGTTTGTGAGCGGAATAAAATATGCGGTTGTACATCCGTTAGCTGACCGTTTTCATCAGCTTTTTCATAAACTTCCAAAGGCGGATACCATCTTTGAGGCCCAGCCGGTAAAAGAAGCATTCGCTTTCTGCGCCGGAATCGAAGATGGAATCGCAATAGTGCCTTACAGCTTCCTTCTGTTCCTCAGACAATGCGCTGATCGCTTTTTCATACTCGGTTTCTAAGCGAAGGTAATCAGCTTTTTTCTCCTTGCCGGTTTCTGCCTCCCGCCACTTTGCAAACTGGCCCTGCATCCGCTCCTGAATCATCAAATCAACCATTTTTTCAATATCTGTACCCATAAGCGCCCCTCCTTATGCTGGACGGATATAACTCCGGTATGTTTCCAGGACGGAATCCGACACGCCGCTTTTATACACTTTGCGAATGTCGGCGATTTCTTCCTCCTTCAGCAGTTTCAGCCATTCCAGCAGGTCAGCCCTGCCATTGGCAAAATTACAGCAGCGTCCATCAGCGTATTCGATACGGTATCTCATAGACAGGCACCTCCTTAAACATAAATCATCTCAGCGCGAATGATTTCCTCTGCCCGGCTGCGAATGCTGTTCATAGATTGTACCCAGCAGAGCCAGTCACGGGCTTTCAGTTCCTCAGTAACACCTTCCGCTGCCTGCATCTGCGAGATGATACACACCAGCCGGTCATTGGCCTGCCCGTTCAGATCGGCAAGATACGTCCAGAGTTTTCCCGACAGAAGCAATTCGTTGTACTGGCCGGGTCGGTGTTCTTGCAGATATACTTGGTGCATCCGGCCCCACCGCCCGATGGTGCGGCTTTCTTCCGGCAGCTTCAGGTCTGGTATGTAGTAGTCCCCGACCAGAACATAGTCCAGACCGTTGCTGTCATCATGGATACGTTTTTTTAATTCTTCCATATCGACCTCCTGTATTCGATTTTGTACGCATCCAGTTGATCGTGTCCCTGTCCATCTGTTATTCAAGGCAACTGAACTCGTCACCATGAATTATGGCATATCCTTTCCCAATTTTTGATAATTTAGGCCATAGCTGCGGGAGGTGCCCCGCGTGTCGCTGGTGTTATAGGTGTCGATGGTTTCTTTGCCAAGCATAGTAGCCACCATCTTTAGGCTGCTTTCCTCCTTGCCGCCAAGAAACAAAAGCGACGAGCAGCAGCCCGCAATGGTTTCCGCATTGTCCCGGTACATTCCTTTAAGTTGGCTGTACGTCTGGAGGACGATATGCGCCGAGATATTCCGGGAGCGGATCACGCTGACCAAATGCTCCCAGTTGGGGATTTTCTGATTGGCAAACTCGTCAAACAGGCAGGTCACATGAACCGGCAGCCGCCCATGATAGACGGTCAGGGCACGGTTGCACAGGACGTTGAACATCTGAGAGTACATCATCGCTGAGATGAAATTGAACGTGGGATCGCTGTCGGACACCACCGCAAACAGGGCGATTTTTTCCTCACCCAGCTTTTCCAGTTCCAATTCATCGTACTCCATCATTTCCCGTACTGCCTGAATATCGAAGGGAGCCAGCCTTGCGCCGCAGGAAATCAGGATCGACTTTAGAGTTTTGCCGGCCGCCATCTTAAATTTCTTATATTGACGGACTGCAAAGTGGTTTGCGTCGCGCTGTTCCAACTGTTCAAACAGCAGATCCACCGCCGACTTAAAGTTTTCATCGTCCTCCCGGCATTCGCAGGCATTGAGCATATCCAGCAGAGTGGTCATGTTCTTTTCTTCTTCCGGGGCTTCATAGTAGATGTAGGCGATCAACGCCTGATACAACAGGGCCTCGGCCTTGCTCCAGAAGTCATCCCCGCCTTTGCCTTCCTTGCTTTGTGTGTTTTCCATGATAACCGTCACCAATGAGAGAATGTCGGTTTCACTGTGGAGATAGTGGAAGGGGTTATAGTGCATCGAGCAGCCAAAGTCGATGGTGTTCAGAATTTTCAGCTTATAGTGACCTTGCTGCACCAGCGCACGGCCTACCTCCTCCACGACAGTCCCTTTCGGATCGGAGCAGACATAGGAGGCATTCATCTGAAGCAGATTGGGCTTGATGTGGTAGCGGGTTTTTCCGCTGCCGCTGCCTCCGATCACCAGGACGTTGAGATTGACATTCCGCTTTTCCGGATCGGCAATCTTTCCAAGAGTCAACCGCTCCGTATCGGTCAACAGGATATTTTGGGAGAAATCGGAGTTGATGAACGGCGCTATATCTTTTTCGTTGCCCCATCGGGCCGTGCCGTATTCTTCTCCATGCCGATACTTTTTCGCATTCTTGATCTTCGACCAGACCACCAGACGCAGCAGCACAGCCGCCGCTGCGCCCACCAGCAGGTCAAAGGGATGAAGGCTGGGAAACGGGTTTTGAAATACCAGCCCCAGCTTTGTAAATGCTGCCAGCAGCCGGTCAATCACATCGCCACCGGTAGTCAGCCGGTAGGCTTCCCCAAGCTTCGTGCAGAGCAGACCGGCAATCAGGTAGGGAAGGCTGACTTTGAGTGCCTTTGACGGATTGATTTTTGGCAGGTTCTTCATCGCGTCACCTCCTGCTGTTTGTTGCGGGAGAGAGACTGCGCCATTTTCCGGACAACCTCCTGAAGCTGTGTAAGCTGACGGCGAACCGACGGCTTTTCCTGGGATTGGCGCTTTACCACCTTGCCGGAATATTCCGCAAAGGCAGCGGTCAACGCATCCGCGTCCCGTGACTTGAAAAAGACCAGATAGCGGGGAGGCTGGCTTGTGGTGTCCTTTTTCAGTGCGAAATCAACGCCGTATTTACGGGCAACACGCTCAAAGGACTTGATGTTGCCATCTGTGATCTCGATATTGGAAACGCCTGCGCCCTGCCGGACAAGGTGCTTCACACTCTGCTTGCCCTTATAAATTTTCGGGTTCTTCTGGCTTTTTGTCATTTCTGCCAGGGCTTTTTCCAGGGCCTTCTTCAAGAGATTTGCGGTCAGCTTTCCCGCTTTAATGCTGATCGCCACAGATTTTTGTTCCAATTCTTCCTGCATGGGCTATCCTCCTTTCCGGCAGGGTGGAAATGGAAAGCAGAATACTAAGGCGGCACCACCAGCCGGTGCAGCAGGAAACGCAGCCGCCGGTGAAAGAAATCAACGGGCTTCTTCATGGCCCTGGCTCCGGATTTTCAAAATGCCGTCCAGCGTGGTGGCCGTAATACCAAGCCGCTGCGCCACAGCAATATCGTTCTTTACGGCTTCGTCCACCTCGTCGCCGCAGACAATCAACACATGGCTGCGCCGCAGCAGCTCCCGCGCCATGTCAATCCCGTCCTTGTGTTCGGCGGGGATGGAGTCATTGAGGAAGTGCGGCAGATAGAGGATAGGGCAGATCGGGGTAAAACCGGCCTGATAGACCTTGCGGCAGTAGACCACCGCCTGGTCGGTGTCGGTAAATTCCTGGCCGCTCCAGGCGGCAGAAATGTAAGCAAATGGTTTCTTCATGGGGTCGCTCCTTTCTCCGGCTTCGTGCCGGGTGGCAAACAAACGGCCCCGCGTCAAGAATGAAATGAACGCGCACCGTGCGCGTTCTTGACACAGTGCCGTTCATTTGCAGATTGGTAACCAAGGGCGGGCCGGATAAGACCGGATCGCCGCCCTCATTTGAGTATGAAAAAACAGTTACCCGCTGCCGTACATATCGTGATTGACAAGTGCGGTGTAGTAACTGTTGATGGTAGTAGGCGCATTGTAGAGGGAGGTCAGCAGGTAGGCGCGGATGTTCCGCACCTTCGTCGTATTCTCATGCAGGCTGTGGATCACATACTCGATATGGCCGGAGTCCAGCTTCAGCAGCCTGCTTTTCACAACCTCCTTTGGGTAGTCCTCGCCTCCAATGCGGATCATTTTTCGGGTACTGCATACCGTGTCTACCAGAATGTCCAGAATTTCATCCAGCAGGTCGCAGTCATAACCCAGGTTTTTCCGGAGAATGTCATACTCGATGTTCTCTTTCAAAATCTCCCGATAGGCCCGTATCGTATCCATCGTATCAGCCGCCGTAGGCGGTCTATCCTCCGAAGGCTGCGCCGCCGGATGGATAGATGGATCAGTATCGTTCCAATCAGTCTTATTCTTATCAGTATTGATTGTGTCCGATTTTCGGAAGTCAAGAGTTCCGGTTTGGGGAAGTGCAGACTTCCGGTTTTCGGAAGTCTTGACTTCCTCTTTCCGGATAAAGTTCTTGACGTAGATTTTTGTGGGGCGGCCCTGGCCCTGCTTCTTGCGCTCGATCAGGCCCACCTTGTCTAACTCGGTGAACAGGGACACCGCCTTGTTATGGCCGCAGCACATCGCGTCCATCGCTTCTTCCAACGTGAAGTAGATGAACACGCGCTCCTGTTCGTCCAGCCAGCCGTTGCGTATGGAAAGCCCCATGCGGTCTAACATCAAGCCGTACAGGATTTTCGCGTCTGCTGTTATGCGCCGGAAGCCGGGGTCGGTAAACAACACCTTCGGAATCCGGTAAAAGGTATATTGTTCTGCCTCCGTTCCGTAAAAGTAATCCAATGCACCCGGCTCGGCCATGTTTTCACCCCCTTTTCTCACAGACCGGCAAAACAAAAGGCGCTGCCCGAAAGCAACACCTTTTGAAGTGAACGCCGTCCGAAAGCGGCGTATTTATGCGGTTTTTTGAAGCTAATCCCTACAATTTAGCGGCGGCCTGTCTGTGTGTATTTGTTGATTGGTGGGGGGTGTCCCTATGGCTAATTTGCTTTCCATCAATTTTATCAAACACACCACCCTGCTTGCTTGTTCTGCCCTGTTGGCTGTCAGCCTTGCCGCCTGCAGCCAGCCTGCCGCTTCCGATGCCGCCAGCAGCGCCACCAGTGATACCGCTCAAATCCCCAACCCGTGGACCGGCTGCACCACCCTGGCGGATGCCGCCGCCCTGACCGGGTACGATTTTACCGTGCCCGACTCCGTGGATGGCTACCCGGACGTTACCATTGCCGTATTGGAAAACGAGCAGCTGACCGAGGTGCAGTACAGCTCCGGCAATGCCCGCCTTTACCTGCGCAAGGCCCCCGGCAGCGATGACATCAGCGGAGATTTCAACCAGTATGCGGAAACCAATGCCGTTGATGTTGACGGCCGCAGCGTGACCCTGCAGGGCAACGACGGCCAGGTTCAGCTTGCCACCTGGCTGGACGGGGACTATACCTACTCCATCGGCATTTACCGCGAAGACGGCACCGGGCTGACCGCCGATGAAATGACCGGCCTGGTAAAAGCTGCCAAATGAGCGGCAAATTGTAACAATTTGGAACAACCTCAACCAAAACACAAAAGGGTGCGCAGCGAACGGTTTGCTGCACACCCTTTATTTTTGCTTTTTACACTTTTTGTTGCTGCGGTTTTGCAAAGCGTGCTTTTAAAATGCATGGAATCCCGTCAGCATCTTACGAAACAGCGCTGTTATTGTTCAACTTCATCACAATCAGGCCGTGATGTTCCCGCTATAAAAAACCTGCACAAAAGGAAATCCCCGCCTGAGGGAAAGGCGGGGATTTGAGAAAGGAGGAGAAGAACACATGAAAAAGATTTGTTAATATTTATCTTTCGCTTGCAACTAAATTGTAACCTTTTTGAAACCTTTTGTCAAGGCCAAATTGTAAAAGATTTGTAACCAATTTTGTGTTTTTTGTGTGAACGCTTCATCCTTCTCTTTGTTGCCCCGTCAATCCGCGTTATCCTGCAGGGGTGCCAGGGTAATTTCGGCTTCAAAGTTGCAGGTATCCCCCTGCCACCCGGCCATATACCAGCGGTTTTCGCCCACTGCGGCGCGGTACAGGCGGGTGCTTTCGCCCATGGGTACTTCCTTGTGATAATACAGGATCGCATCCGTTACAGTGTGGGTCCGCCATACTTCCAACGGCAGCGCATCACAGATCAGGTCCGCATACACGGTATTGTTCATATGGCCGTTCCGATCACACCGGCTGTACACAGCGCGATGGGTGCCAAGCTCTTCACAATCCTCCCGCTTGACTTTTGTCAGCTTGATGGGCAGTTCCCGGTCCAGCTTATCCACCCAGCCCGTTGTGGGGAAACCTTCCGGGTGCTTGCGCAGGATCATCCGCTTGTCAGTATCAATCAACACCCAGCGGCTGTCCACACACGCCTCTTCCCTGCCCTGTGCATCGCAAAAGGTGGTAAAGCGGCGGTTGACGGCGCGGTGCAGGGCTTCCGGCTCGGTCTGCACGGTAATGGTTTCTTCCACGCGCGGGGTACGGGTAATGTGCAGAGCCAGCTTGGCCAGCACGTAAGACGTGTGGGTACTGGCATACAATTCCGGGGTAATGCCGTAATGTTCCGCATCCTCGGCGCCAATTTGCTGGCAGTAGCGCAGCAGGGTGCCAAGGGTTGCCATTTTGCGGAAGTCAACATCATTTTCGTAGATCCTATATTCCTGGGTGTATTTCATCTCTTTGCCCTCTATTCATCTGCATTGTTTTTGCACACAAATCTTTTTTATAGTATAACACAAGCCCTGGTTCATCACAAAGGACAAATCGGGGCTTGTGTTTCAAATTGATTTTAAGCGGTGCCGGGCTGCTTAATAATTGTCCTGCACCTTTTTGCGCATCTTGCGCCAGATGTTAAAGCCGGAAATTGCAATGGCCCCCAGCAGGAACACCACGATCAGCCAGCCGCTGCCGGATTCATCGTAGCTCTTCATCTCACTCCATTTAGCGTCCATTTCGGCGTTGATGTCATCCGGCAAGGTCACAAAGACTTCCGCCTTATTCATCACTTCATCGCTGGGGTAAGCGATCGGGCTGTACTTCAAATCATCGTCCAGCCGCTCCCACACTTCGGTGATGGGGGTGGAGTAGCCGATGAAGTCACAATTCTGGTAGCCGACATCCGGTTCACACATAAAGTTGATGAACATTTCGGCGGCTTCCTTATGTTTGCTGGAAGCCGGGATGCACATGCTGTCCACAAAGAAGTTGACGCCCTCCTCCGGCGAAACGAACGCCAGATCCGGGTTTTCATCGATCATGGTCAGGGCATCGCCCGCATAATACGGGGCCATGGCAGCTTCGCCGCCCTCCATTTTATCGAAGATCTCATCCATAACATAGGCCTGCACCACAGATTTCTGAGCCTGCAGTTCCTTCATTACGTCGTCTACTTCTTCCACGCTGGAAGGGTTCAGCGAAAGGCCCATCTTTTTAGCTGCAATAGCGTAAGCATCGCGGGAGTTATTGAACATCAGCACATTACCGGCGTACTCCACATCCCACAGGTCCGCCCAGGATGTGGGCGGTTCTTCCACCATGGCGGTGTTATAAATAATGCCGGTGGTGCCCCAGGTATACGGCACACTGTAAGTGTTATCAGGGTCATAGCTCCAGCCGAGGTAATTCTCGCCGATGTTGGCCATATTGGGGATGTTATCGTAATTCAGCTCGGCCAGCATGTTTTCGGCAATCATTTTGCCCACCATGTAGTCAGACGGCACGATCACATCATAACTGGCGCCGCCGGATTTCATTTTGGCATACAGGCTCTCGTTGGAGTCAAAGGTGGTATAGTTGACCTTGATACCGGTCAGGTCCTCGAAGGCTGAAATCACGTTCACGCTGTCATCGGAACCATCCGAGATATACAGGCCCCAGTTATACACGTTCAGGGTCAGATGGTCGTTGGCAAAGCGGGTCCAATCGTAATCGGCAGAAACCGAGATATCCTCGTTGACCTCCAGCATCTCCCCTTCCGCTGCATAAGCAGGCAGGGTGCAGGCAAGGCTTAGGGCTGCGCACAAGGCAGCGCTGACAACCGCGCGGGTAAACTGTTTCATCTCTGCTTACCCCCTTTACTGTTCGGCCGCAGCGCGGCGGATGGCCTTCTGGTTACGCTTATAGGCGCGGGAATCCATAGCGTTGGAGGTAAGGATGATTGCCAGAATGACCAGGAACATGATGGCAGACAGCGCGTTGATCTCCGGGCTGACCTTTTTGCGGGTCATGGAGTAGATGGCAATGGGCAGGGTCTGCATGGTGCCGCAGTTGAAGTAGGAGATCATGAAGTCATCAATGGAGTAAGTCAGGCAGATCAAAAATGCCGACATGATGGCCGGGCTGAGTTGCGGCAGAATGACCTTGAAGAACGCCTGGCGCGGGGTGCAGCCCAAGTCCAGGGCGGCATTGTACAGGCTGCCGTCCAGCTGGCGCAGCTTGGGGCCGACATTAAAAATAACATACGGCACATTGAACGTAATGTGCGCAATCAGCAGGGTGATCCAGCCGAACACGCCATTTTCGCCGCCAATGCCCATTTTTTGCACGATGACGAACAGCAGCATGAGGGAAACGCCGGTGATGATTTCCGGGTTGACAACCGGGACATAACTGATGTTATTGATAATCAGCTGTGCCTTGCGGCTCATGGAGTTGATGCCGATGGTGGCCAGGGTGCCCAGCACCGTGGCAATGATAGCCGAAACAAATGCCAATACCAGTGAAAGCCCCAAAGCGGAAAGGATCATCTCATTATGGAACAGGCTGGCATACCATTTTAAGGAAAAACCGGTAAATACCGCACGGCTCTTATTTTCGTTAAAGCTGTAGGCGATGAGGACCGCGATGGGCAGGTACATAAACCCGAACACCAGCACCAGGTAGGTGCGCTGCAGCAAATGCTTATGCTGTGTTTTCATTACATCACACCCTCCATTTCCTCTTCGTCAAAGCTGGAGGTAAAGCTCATGCAGAGCAGAACGATCACCATCAGCACAAGGCTCATGGCAGAGCCGAGATTCAGGTTGTAAGAGTTGCCAAGGAACTGCAGCTCGATCAAGTCGCCAATCAGCAGGTTAGCGCCGCCGCCCAGCATACGGCTGATAATAAAGGTGGAAACCGCCGGAACAAACACCATGGTAATGCCGGTGGCAATGCCGGGCTTGCTCAGCGGGATCAGCACGCGGCCTAAAATCTGGAACACATTGGCTCCCAGGTCCTGCGCAGCTTCCACCACAGAATTGTCGATCTTGGTCATGGCGGTGTACAGCGGCAGGATCATATACGGCAGGTAGTTATACACCATGCCCAGTACCACGGCGCCGGAGGTATTGATCATATTAAAGGGGCCGATGCCGAACAGGCCCAACAGCTTGTTGATCAGGCCGTTTTTTTCCAGCAGGGTCATCCACGCATAGGTGCGCAGCAAAAAGTTCATCCACATGGGTAGCATGACCAGCATCAGCATAATATGCTGTTTATTGGCGCGCAGCCGGCTGAGGAAATACCCCACCGGGTACGCCAGCACCAGGCAGATGATCGTGGCCTCCGCCGCAAGCAGCAGGCTGCGGCCAAAAACCGAGGCGTACCGCCCAATGCTAGTCAGGTTGGCAAGGGTAACCTGGCCGTCACTGTTGGTCAGGGCATACCACACAACAATGCCCAGCGGCACCACAATAAACAGGACCATCCACACCAGGTACGGCGCGGCAGCCCAGCGCGAAGCTTTGGAACGCAGCATCCCATCACACCTCCTCGCGGGACATGATGTGAATTTCATCCGGGCCAATGTTCATGCCGATCAGCTCGCCCGGCTGGCTGGCCTGGGTGGAGTGGATCAGCCATTCTTTGCCTTCCACGTCAACGTGCATTTCAAAATGCACGCCCTTGAAGATCACCTCGCGCACAAGGCCGGTCAGCTTGCCGGCGGACGGCGGAACGATATCCACGTCCTCCGGGCGGATAACCACCTGCACCGGCTCGCGCGGCTTAAAGCCGCGGTCCACGCAGGCAAATTCCTGCCCGCCAAAGCTGACAAGGAAGTCTTTTTCCATAATGCCGTCCACAATGTTGGAATCGCCGATGAACTTGGCAACAAAGGCATTGCGCGGCTCGTTATAAATATCCTGCGGGCTGCCGATCTGCTGGATGTTGCCCTTGTTCATGACAACAACGGTATCGGACATGGTCAGGGCTTCTTCCTGATCGTGGGTAACGTACACAAAGGTAATATTCATCTCACGCTGCAGGCGTTTGAGTTCCAGCTGCATTTCCTTGCGCAGCTTCAGGTCCAAAGCACCAAGCGGTTCGTCCAGCAGCAGAACACGGGGCTGGTTGACCAGGCTGCGGGCAATGGCCACGCGCTGCTGCTGGCCGCCGGACAACTGGTTGATGCTGCGGCGCTCAAAGCCGCGCAGGCCAACGGTTTCCAGCATTTCCAGCACTTTGGGGCGGATGGTTTCCTCCGGCAGCTTTTTCAGCCGCAGGCCAAAGGCCACATTCTCGTACACGTTCAGGTGCGGGAACAGTGCGTATTTCTGGAACACGGTATTCACCTGCCGCTTATACGGCGGTACCGAGGCGATATCCTTGCCATCGAAAAAGACATTGCCCGATTTTGGGGTAATAAACCCGGCGATCACACGCAAGGTGGTTGTTTTGCCGCAGCCGGAAGGGCCAAGGAACGTAACAAACTCCTTATCGTGGATGTCAAGGGAAAGTTCGTCCAGGATTCTTTCCCCGTCAAAATCGACGACAATGTCTTTCAGTGATACAATTTCATTCATTTTTACTGCATCCCCCTTTGCGGAATTTAGTCCCACCTCGGGCCTCCTTGATGCCGGCTCGCCGGCTTTTCCCGGTGGGTCAGCGCCAATTATGCCGCCCCGCAAAAGGTTTGTTACACCACCGCAAACGCGGCAGCTGCAGCAGCACATACAACGCCAATGTGTTCTGATGTTTAACAGATGCAACACACAAGCTTCATTATACATTGTTTTGGGGGGCTGTCAACAATTATTTCACATTTTTCCGGTTTTTTACATGGGGATGGCAAAAAGCCAGCTTGTTTCCTGTCTTGCTCCACCGTTTTTTCCCTGTCCGTCCGGTATTATCCCCTGTTTTCCTGCTGCTGTCTGCATCAAAATTAACAGGTGTCGTTCGCAGTTATTTTTGTCATTTCACACCACAGGGGCGCGCATTGTGCGCCCGCGACCATTTTGGCAACGCAGATGCCGTGCCGCAGCCGCCGAAGCGGTGCTTAAGCCGTAAGGCGGGAATTGTGCGGTGTTGCCATAACAAAAATACCCGTACAGCTTTCAGGCTGTACGGGTATTTGCATTTTATTGGTGATTCAGCAGTGTTAAGCCCTAAATCGCTTAGAAAGCAACCTTCTTGGCAATGTATTCTTTCAGCTCGCTGATGGGCATACGGATCTGCTCCATGGTGTCGCGGTCACGCACGGTCACGCAGTTATCGGCTTCCACCTTGTCATCGCCGACAGTCTGGAAGTCCACGGTGATGCACAGCGGGGTGCCGATCTCATCCTGGCGGCGGTAACGCTTGCCGATGGAACCGGCATCGTCGTAATCCACCATAAATTCCTTGGCCAGCTCGTTGCGGATCTCCATGGCCTTATCGCCCAGCTTTTTGGACAGAGGCAGCACAGCGCACTTGAACGGTGCCAGGAACGGATGCAGGTGCAGCACGGTGCGCACATCCTCCTTGCCCTTGGAGTCGGTCAGATGCTCTTCATCATAAGCTTCGCACAGGAAAGCCAGTGCCACACGGTCACAGCCCAGGGAAGGCTCAATGACATAAGGAATGTAATGCTCGTTGGTTTCGGGGTCAAAATATTCCAGGCTCTTGCCGGATGCTTCCTGATGGCGGCCCAGATCGTAATTGGTACGGTCTGCAATGCCCCACAGCTCGCCCCAGTCGGTGAACGGGAAAGCGTACTCGATATCGGTGGTGGCGCGGCTGTAGAAAGCCAGCTCGGCAGGCTCATGGTCGCGCAGGCGCAGGTTTTCCTTGTTGATGCCCAAGGACAGCAGCCACTTTTCGCAGTAATCTTTCCAATAGGCAAACCAATCCAGGTCGGTGCCCGGCTTGCAGAAGAACTCGCATTCCATCTGTTCGAACTCGCGGGTACGGAAGGTGAAGTTGCCCGGCGTGATCTCATTGCGGAACGCCTTGCCCACCTGGCAGACGCCAAACGGCAGCTTGCGGCGGGTGGTACGCTGGATGTTGGCAAAGTTGACGAAAATGCCCTGTGCGGTTTCGGGGCGCAGATAGCAGGTAGAGGAAGAATCCTCGGTTACGCCGATGGCCGTTTTGAACATCAGGTTAAACTTGCGGATGGGGGTAAAGTCATGCTTGCCGCACACAGGGCAGACAACTTCAGGATGGGTGGCAATAAATTCATCCATCTGGTCAAAGGTCATGCCGTCCACATCCACGTTCTGGCCCTGCTCGCAGTCGGCAATCAGCTTGTCCGCACGGTTGCGGCTCTTGCAGGCGCGGCAGTCCACCAGCGGGTCGCTGAAGTTGCCCACATGGCCGGTGGTGACCCAGGTCTGCGGGTTCATCAGGATAGCGGCATCCAGGCCGACGTTGTAGGGGCTTTCCTGCACAAACTTTTTCATCCATGCTTTTTTGACGTTGTTTTTGAACTCAACGCCCAGGGGGCCATAGTCCCAGCTGTTGGCAAGGCCGCCGTAAATTTCGCTGCCAGGGTAGATGAAACCACGGTTTTTGCACAGGTTGACGATCATGTCCAGGGTCTTTTCGCTGTTCTTCATTTTCTAACTCCTTCCGCATGGCTGGCTGCCACACAAAGGGCAACGCAGATGCCGTGCCGCAGCTGCCGGAGCGGTGCTTAAGCCGCAAGGCGGGAATTGTGCGGTGTTGCCTTATATCAATGCTCTCTGCACGTCACAAAATTTCAGCCGCAATCTGCCTGGCCAGCTGCAGCACCATTTTGCGGTCCCGCAGCGCGGGGTCCGCTGCAATCAGGCGCTGCAATTCTTCCCGCACGCGGGGGATTTTGCGCGCTGGAATGCCAATGCGGGCCATTTCTTCCACACTGATGGGCAGCACGATGCTGCTGTCCGCCTTGCCGCGGAACGGCTGCGGGTTAGTGCCCCAAACAAAAAGGTGATGTTTCATTGGGTACCTCCTGGATGCCTTTGGGCTGACATTTTTGGTTATTATAGCAGAAATTTTCAAAAAAGTGTTTATTTTGCAGCGAAAAACCTTTATAATATAAAAATCATAGCGCCATGCGCCAAACGAACTGATTGCCAGGCTGGCAGCTGCGGCTGCGCCTGATTTTTTGAGGTGAAACTTATGTCTTTTATCGACAGCTATAATCCCCATTTGCTTGATGGTGTGCAGCATGTGCATTTTATCGGCTGCGGCGGTTCCGGAACCTATCCCCTGATCCAGATCCTGCACAGCCGCGGGCTGACCATTTCCGGCAGCGATGTGGAAGAAACCAAGATCACCAAGGCCGAGCGCGCCATGGGCGTGACAGTATATCTGGAGCATGACGCCGCCCATTTGGGCGATGCCCAGCTGGTGGTTTACAGCGCCGCCATCCATGATGAAAACCCTGAGCTGAAAGCTGCCCGCGCCCGCGGCATTCCCGCCGTGGAGCGCAGCGTGATGCTGGGTTATGTCAGCCGCATGTATTCCCACAGCGTCTGCGTTTCCGGCACCCACGGCAAAACCACCACCACCGGCATGATCACGACCATGCTGGAACTGGCCGGCAAAGACCCCGCCGCCGTAATCGGCGGCAAGCTGCCACTGATCGGCGGTTACGGCAAAGCTGGCCACGGCGATGACGTTGTGATCGAAGCCTGCGAATACAGTGAGACCTTCCTGCATCTGACCCCGTTTATGGGCGTTATTTTGAACATTGATAACGATCACCTGGAGTATTACGGCACGATGGGCCGCCTGAAGATGGCGTTCCAGAAGTTTGCCCTGCTTTCCCGCACGGTCGTGTTCAACATGGACGACCGCAACACGGTGGATGTGGTCAACTCCATTGACCGCCCGGTGTTCTCTTTCGGCATCAATGAGGAAGCCCGCTTTCGCGCAGTGAACATTCAGGAATACCGCCCCGGTTTCTATGAATTTGACGTTCTGGAGCTTGGCGAGCAGTTTGCCCACATCAAGCTGGGTGTTCCGGGCTACCACAACATTTACAATGCGCTGGCCATGTGCTGCTGCGCGCGCCCGCTGGGCCTGCAGCCCGCCGATGCCGAGCGCGCCGCGGCAGAGTTTCACGGCACCGGCCGCCGGTTTGAGATTAAGGGCGAATGCAACGGTGCCCCCGTGGTAGATGATTATGCCCACCACCCCACCGAGCTTGCCGCCACCATGGCAACCGCCAAAAAGATGGGCTACAAGCGCATTATCGCTGTGCACCAGCCGTTCACCTACAGCCGCACCAAGGCCCTGATGGATGACTTTGCTGCCGTGCTGCGCCAGGCCGATCAGTGCGTGCTGCTGCCGATCATGGGCAGCCGCGAGGTTGACGACGGCAGTGTGAAGAGCGAGGACCTGGCTGCCAAGATTCCCGGCAGCATTGTGGTTGACGGGCTGGAAAGCGCTGCCAACTGGGTCAAGCAGAACGCCCGCGAAGGCGACCTTGTGGTTTGCATGAGCTGCGGCGATCTGTACAAAGCCTGTGATATGATGGTGGGCAAGGCGTAATTATCTGCGCTTTTGGCTTAGCAGCTGCCGCACCTCGCTCGCCGTATCGGCACTTAGAATTATGCGGTATTGCCTTAAGGCGTTTTTCTTCGTGTTTTGGTTTCCAATATTTGCAGCGTTCCGGAACGGTCAAGACCGTTCCCTACAGAATGTTTTGGAGCGCATTGCTAACTTGCAAAATATCCGTAGGGCGCTGCGCCCGCAGGCGCGTTTCGGAGGCCAACACCCCTAACCCCCATTTGTAGGGGCCGATGCTCGCCATCGGCCCGCCGGGCTGCCTGCACTGCTCCCTGTCCATTGACCACTACCCACTATCCACTCTCTCACGATGCGCACGCCGCCACATCCCCCATTGTCAGGGTAATGTGTCCGTCCGGAGCGGCATCCGCCACAAACAACACGCCGGGGCGGGCGGTACCGGCGGCAATGCGGTCGGCCAGGGCCTGCTCCACGGCGCGGCTCACCTTGCGGCGCAGCTCCCGCGCACCATAGGCGGGTACGGTATCACCTGCCAGCGCCGCGGCAGCCGCCGGGGTATGGCGCAGGGTGTAGCCCTGGCGGGCGGCGCGTTCTTCCAGCTCGCAGAGCAGGCGATCCGCGATCGCGGCCAGCTGGGCGGGGCCAAGCGGGTCGAACAGCACCACATCGTCCAGGCGGCCCATCAGCTCCGGGCGGAAATAATCTTTGGCTTCCTGTAATGCCTTTTTGCCGCGGCGGGCGGTTTCTTCGGCGGCAGCGCCGAAGCCCAGCGGGCTGGCCTGCCCCGCCAGGCAGCGCGCCCCCAGGTTGGAGGTGAGCAGAATGATCGTGTTGGAAAAATCCGCCTTGCGCCCCTGGGCATCGGTCAAGGTGCCATCTTCCAAAATTTGCAGCAGAATATTCTGGATATCGCTGTGGGCCTTTTCAATTTCATCAAACAGCACCACGCTGTAGGGGCGGCGGCGCACGGCTTCGGTCAGCTGGCCGCCCTCATCGTGCCCCACATAGCCTGGCGGTGCGCCGATCAGCCGTGCCACCGTGTGCTGCTCCATATATTCGCTCATATCAAACCGCAGCAGGGCTTTTTCGCTGCCAAACCAGCTTTGGGCCAGGGTACGGGCCAGTTGGGTTTTGCCTACGCCGGTGGGACCTAAAAACAGCATTGCGCCAATGGGGCGGCCAGCTTCCCGCAGGCCGGTGCGGCTGCGCCGGATAGCCGCCGCCACGGCATGCACCGCGCGCGGCTGACCAATCACCTGCGCGGCAAGGCGGGCTTCCAGCTGGTCCAGGCGCACACGCTCCGCCTCCCCTACCCGCTCGGCGGGCACGCCGCTGGCCTTGCCCACCACCTTGGCAATTTCCGCCGAGGTCAGCACCGGCATTTTGCTGCCTGGCAGCATGGATTGCTCCCCGCCTGAAATCCGCAGCGCCGCGGCGGCTTCGTCCAACAGGTCAATGGCCTTGTCCGGCAGGTAGCGCCCCGGCAGGTAGCGCACGCTCAGCTCCACCGCGGCGCGGATCGCCTCCTGCGGGATGCGCACCCCGTGGTAGCGCTCATACCGGGGCATCAGGCCGGTTAAAATTTTTTCCGCCTGCTGTGGGGCCGGTTCCTCAATATTCACCATGCCAAAGCGGCGGTCAAGGGCGGAGTCCTTCTGGATGGTCTTGCGGTATTCCTCCGGTGTGGTCGCACCGATGAGCTGGATTTCCCCGCGGGCCAGCATCGGCTTTAAGATACTGGCCGCATCGATCGCGCCTTCCGCCGCACCGGCCCCGGCGATCACATGGATCTCGTCAATAAACAGAATGGTGGAACGGTCGCGGTAAAGCTCTTCCAGCAGGTTTTTGAACCGCTCCTCAAAATCGCCGCGGTACTTGGTGCCCGCCACCATGGATGCCATATCCAGCGCCAGCACCCGCTTGCCCTTTAAGCTGGGCGTTACCTGCCCGGCGGCAATGCGCTGGGCCAGGGCTTCGGCCAGGGCGCTTTTGCCCACGCCCGGCTCCCCCAAAAGGCATGGGTTATTCTTTTGGCGGCGGCACAAAATTTCGATCATGCGTTCCAGCTCATCATCCCGGCAAAGTACGGGATCCAGCTGGCCTTCCTGCGCAAGGCGGGTCAGGTCACGGCCATATTTCTCACTGGGGCGGCTGCCGCGGGTACTGCTCATGCGGGGGCTGCTGGGCAAAACCAGCTGGCCGGAAAGCTGGCGGCATTCCCGCGCGGCGCGTGGAACTTCCAGCCCAAGGCCCGCCAGCCACACGCTGGCCGTGCAGGCGGTATCTTCCAGCATGGCACAGAGCAGGTGTTCGTTCTCCGCTTTGTTTACGCGGGCGGCATGGGCCCCCAGAACAGCGAATTCCAGCGCCTTGCGGCTTTCGGGCGCAAGGTCCCGGCCGCGCAGGTGCAGCGGGCGGCCCGTGCAGGCCCGCTGGGAGGCACAGGCCGAAAGTGCCGTTACCGTGATCTGTTTGCGGCGCAGAAACTCCACCGCAGTGCCCCGCCCGGTTTGCAGCATGGCAAGCAGCAGGTGCCCGGTATCCACCGCCGTACACCCCTGCCGGCCTGCGATGGTGATCGCGGTGGCGACGGTGCGCCGTGCGGCGCGGGTTAAACCTTTATGATAATAAAACATAGTGACCTCTGCCCTCCTACATGTTGCAGCGTTGCGGGTTACCCCACTGTGGCAACGCAGATGCCGTGCCGCAGCTGCCGGAGCGGTGCTTAAGCCGCAAGGCGGGAATTGTGCGGTGTTGCCTTAGGCATATAATTTGATATTACAAAAAGGTTGGTGCGTTCATGCGGAACATGCTGCGGTTTTTGAAAGGATACGAGAAAGAATCCATCCTTGCCCCGCTGTTCAAAATGCTGGAAGCCTGCTTTGAGCTGTTGGTTCCCCTTGTGGTGGCCAACATCATTGATGTGGGCATCAAAAACGGGGATTTGGCTTATATTGGCAAGCAGTGCGGCTTGATGGTGCTGCTTGCGGTTGTGGGTATGGCATCCAGCCTGACGGCGCAGTATTTTGCCGCCAAGGCCGCGCTGGGCTATGGCACGGCGCTGCGCGGGGCGCTGTTCCGCCACATTGATACCCTCTCTTACACGGAGCTGGACGGCATCGGCACGCCCACGCTGGTCACCCGCATCACCAGCGATGTGAACCAGCTGCAAAACGGCGTAAACATGACGCTGCGCCTTTTGCTGCGTTGCCCGTTTATTGTCATCGGCGCGCTGATTCTGGCGTTTGTCATCAGCCCCACCATGGGGTTCTGGTTCGTGCTGGTCACGCTGGCCATCTCGCTGGTGGTCTGGCTGATCATGCGGGTGACGGTGCCCCAGTACCACGCCGCCCAGAATACGCTGGACAAAGTGACCCTGCTGACCCGCGAAAATTATGTGGGTGCCCGCGTGGTGCGCGCCTTTGCACGGCAGGATGACGAAATTGCGGATTTTACCGCCGTGAACGACAAACTGAAAACTTTCCAGCTGACCGCCGGGCGCATTTCCGCTTTGATGACCCCGCTGACCTATCTCATCGTCAACCTGGGTGTAATCGCCATCCTGATGCGCGGCGGGCTGCAGGTAAACAGCGGCGCGCTGACCCAGGGCGAGATCATTGCCCTAATCAACTATATGAACCAGATCCTTATCAACCTGCTGCGCATTGCCGATCTGGTGGTTTCTGTCACCCGCGCACTGGCCAGCGGCATCCGTGTTTCGGAGATTCTGAACACCAAATCCACGATGACCGACCCCGCCGCGGCTGCCCTTGCCCCGGCAGCGGGCGCCCCGGCCGTTGCATTTGACCATGTGGGCTTTACCTACCACGGTGCCGGTGCCCCCAGCCTGACGGACATCAGCTTTGCCGCCCAGAACGGCCAGACCATCGGCGTGATCGGCGGCACGGGCAGCGGCAAATCCACCCTGATCAACCTGATTCCCCGCTTTTATGACTGCACCAGCGGCAGCGTTGATCTGTTTGGCCATGCCGTGCAGCAGTACGGCTTTGCCCAGCTGCGCCAGATGATCGGCATTGTGCCGCAGCGCGCCGTGCTGTTTACCGGCACCATCCGGGACAACATGCAATGGGCCTGCCCCGATGCCACCGATGAGCAGATCTGGCAAGCCCTGGAGATTGCCCAGGCGGCGGACTTTGTGCGCGGCAAGCCCAAAGGGCTGGATGAACCGGTGGAGACCGCCGGGCGCAACTTCAGCGGCGGCCAGCGCCAGCGCCTGACCATTGCCCGCGCGCTGGTGCCTCACCCCCAGGTACTGATTTTGGACGACAGTTCTTCCGCCCTGGATTTTGCCACGGACGCTGCTTTGCGCAAAGCGCTGAAAGAGCAGACCCATGGCATGACGGTATTTATTGTTTCCCAGCGCGCTTCCGCTGTGCAGCGTGCGGACCGCATTCTGGTGCTGGATGACGGCAATCTGGTGGGCAGCGGCACCCATGCCAACCTGCTGAAAACCTGCGATGTTTACCGCGAGATCTGCCTGAGCCAGCTGAGCCGCGAGGAGGTGGAAAAGACCTTATGAGCAATGCAAAGAAAAAGCGTGTTTCCCTGCGGGGCAGTAAAGGCACCATTCAGCGCGTGTTAAAGCTGATCCAGCCGTACCGCGGTTTGGTGCTGTTCACCCTGCTGCTTGCCGCCGTTACCGTTCTTACCACGCTGTACGCCCCCATTCTTTCGGGCCGCGGCGTGGACCTGATTGTGGGCCAGGGCAATGTCAACTTCCCTGCCCTGAGCAAGATTGCCATCCAGTTTGGCGTTACCGTGTGTGTCACCTCCATCTGCCAGTGGCTGATGAACATGGTGAACAACCGCATCACCTTCCAGGTGGTGCGCGACATCCGCGTGCAGGCGTTCCAGCACATGGAGATTTTACCCCTGAGCTATATGGATGCCCACAAGCCCGGCGACGCCATCAGCCGCATCAACACCGATGTGGAGCAGTTCAGTGACGGCCTGTTGATGGGCTTTACCCAGCTGTTCACCGGCATTCTGACCATTGTGGGCACTTTGGGCTTTATGCTTTCCATTGACTGGCGCATTACCCTGATCGTTGTGGTTCTCACCCCGCTTTCCATCTTTGTGGCAAAGTTCATTGCGGAGCATACCTATGATATGTTCCGCGTACAGAGCGAGACCCGCGCCGAGCTGACCGGTCTGGTGGACGAGCTGATCGGCAACGAGCATCTTGTCCGCGCCTTCGGTTACGAAAGCCGCGCCGAGGAGCGCTTTGACAAGATCAACGCCGATCTGCAGATCTGCGGCGTAAAGGCCACCTTCTTTTCCTCCATCACCAACCCTGCCACCCGCTTTGTCAACGCGCTGGTGTATGCGGCGGTCGGCGTGGTGGGCGCGCTGGTTGCCATTGGCGGCGGCATTACGGTCGGCGAGCTTTCGGTTCTGCTGAACTATGCCAACCAATACACCAAGCCGTTCAATGATATTTCCGGCGTTATGACCGAGCTGCAGAACGCCCTGGCCTGTGCGCAGCGTGTGTTCGACTTTATTGACGAAGCCCCCATCCTGCCCGATGCCCCTGATGCCGTTACCCTGCCCCACGGTGCAGGCAGTGTGGAGTTTGAGCATGTCAAGTTCCGCTATGTGCCGGATGTGCCCTTGATTGAAGACATGAACCTGCACGTTCAGCCCGGCCAGCGCATTGCCCTGGTCGGCCCCACCGGCTGCGGCAAAACCACCCTGGTCAACCTGCTGATGCGCTTTTACGAGATCAACGGCGGCACCCTGAAGGTGGACGGCCACTCCATTGACACCGTAACGCGGGATTCGCTGCGCGGCAACCTGGGTATGGTCTTGCAGGAAACCTGGCTGAAAGCCGGTACTGTGGCAGATAACATTGCTTACGGCAAGCCGGACGCCACCCGCGAGGAGATCATCGACGCCGCCAAGCGTGCCCGCGCCCACAGCTTTATCTGCCGCCTGCCCCAGGGCTATGATACCGTAATTGCCGAGGACGGCGGCAACATCAGCCAGGGCCAAAAGCAGCTGCTTTGCATTGCCCGTGTTATGCTGCGCAAGCCGCCCATCCTGATTCTGGACGAAGCAACCTCCAGCATTGATACCCGTACCGAAGTGCTGGTTCAGGATGCCTTTGAGGAACTGATGAAAGGCCGCACCAGCTTTATTGTGGCGCACCGCCTTTCCACCATCAAAAACGCCGATCAGATCCTTGTAATGAAAGCCGGCAACATTATTGAGCAACGCAGATGCCGTGCCGCAGCCGCCGGAGCGGTGCTTAAGCCGTCAGGCGGGAATTGTGCGGTGTTGCCTTAGGTTTGCTGTATATCCTGTACGTCATCGGCGAATTTTGTTTGACGCAGACGGACGCAGGGATTATAATAAATGCGGTGTAATTTGCCGGAATTTGTCACAGCCTGGCGTTCCGGCTCAAGGTGCAGTCATACGCTGCCCTGCAAGTAGAGAGGAAAAGAGGAATATTTATGTCCAAAACGTCCATTCCCAAAAACTATCATGATCTTTTGGGCCTGTACGATACCCAGCGGGCCATCGGCATCATCAAAACCATCTTTCAGGAAAAGCTGTGTGCCGCCCTGCACCTGAAGCGCGTTACCGCCCCGCTGTTTGTTTTGAACGGCAGCGGCCTGAACGATGATCTGAACGGCGTGGAGCGCCCCGTCAGCTTTGATGTACCCTGCCTGGATGAGCGCGCTGAAGTTGTGCACAGCCTGGCCAAATGGAAGCGCTATGCCCTTGCTGAGTATGGGTTCCGCCCCGGCCAGGGCCTTGTGACCGACATGAACGCCATCCGCCGCGACGAAGAGCTTGACAACCTGCACAGCATTTATGTAGACCAGTGGGACTGGGAGAAGGTCATCACCGCGAAGGACCGCACCCTGCCCTTTTTGCAGGAAACCGTGCGCGATATTGTGGATGCCGTTTGCTCCACTGCGGACGAGCTGCGCTGGAAGTTCCCGGAGCTGAAAGCCATCCGCCTGACCCGTGAGCCAACCTTTATCACCACCCAGGAGCTGGAAGACCTGTACCCCGACCTGACCCCCAAAGAGCGCGAAAACGCCTTTACCCGCACCCATGGCACCGTCTGCATCATGCAGATCGGCGGCCAGCTGAAAAGCGGCATCCGCCACGATGGCCGTGCCCCTGACTATGATGACTGGACGCTGAACTGCGATATTCTGTTCTGGCACAAAGCGCTGGGCTGTGCACTGGAGCTTTCCAGCATGGGCATCCGTGTGGACCCGGCCGCCATGACCCGCCAGCTGGAAGCCGCAGGCTGCCCGGAGCGTGCGGAACTGCCGTTCCACAAAATGCTGCTGGAAGGCAAGCTGCCCCTGACGATGGGCGGCGGCATTGGCCAGAGCCGCCTGTGCATGTTACTGCTGGGCAAGGCCCACATCGGCGAAGTGCAGGTCAGCCTGTGGGATGCCGAGACCAAAGCCGTGTGCGAGCGCGCTGGTGTGCAGCTGCTGTAATATTTGCAGTGGGCGACCTTCTTGATGCCCCGGACAAGCTGTTACGGCTTTGGGAGAATATGCCCAAAGTGCTTTGCAGGTCGGCCATCTCCGCCTGAGAGCTGTCCCTGTGGTCCGTTTTGCCCCAAAGGCATCCCCCTTCTCCAAACGAATCAGTCGCCCAAAATAAAAACGTAATCCCTCGGATTCTATACGATCCGGGGGATTTTAACATTTCTGCGGCAAACCAGGCCCTCTATGGCCAGGAACAAGGGTCTGCCACAAAATCTTCAATTACATCCATCAAATGGATGGGTTCCAGCTGCCCCTGTGTGCACAGCTGCGCCAGGCGCCGTGCCTGTTGGGCATTGGTGCAAATATCTGGGACAAATGCAATCTGCCGCCAGCCATCCGGTACCCGCTTTTGGGCCGCAATTCCAAAAGCAGTATAGCGGCCAAGTTCACAGCTGAACAGGGTTTGTTCCACCGCAAGATACTGGTAAATCGTTCTCGGCCCCCTTCCACAGCCCAAACAGTTTCCCCACCATACCGCAGACATCCATTTTTTAACAGTTCTTACAATTCTTGACAAATTATAAAAGTCATATTAAAATAGTGGCATGTTTTGCGGCACATTTCGGGATGCTTCCTGCCGGGGGATCACGTTGCCCCTGGCAGCGGTGGGGTCTTTCCTGTTTCCCCATCGCCTTATGGAAACATCATGTGAATTGTAGCAGAGGCTGCCAGAATTGTAAACCATCAAATCTGAGAAACGCCCTTTTAGGCTTTCCCAGATTTGGGAAATGGAGGAGGTTTATGCAAGAATCTATTGTGGGAACGTTGAAAAACATGAAATCCGAACAGAACCTGACCCTGCAGCAAATCTCCAGTGCAAGCGGGGTGCCCCTCAGCACCGTAAACCGCATTTTGAGCGGCCAGACCGAGAATCCCAGCTTCCGTGATGTCGCCGCGATCGTTGCCGCCATGGATGGCTCGCTGGATGCGATCACCGGCCTACAAAAGTTGGAGAGCGAAAACGGCCAGTTGCTGGATTCCAACGTGATGCAGCTGCTGCTTTCCATGCAGAACTATTATGCCAAAACCCTAGACGCCACCCGTCAGCAGTACATGCGGGAGCTTGAGAACAAAGACAAGCAGTACCGGGATATCCTTACCGATAAAAACCGCTGGCTGCGCCGCATGTTTTTCGTATTATCTGCGCTTTTGGCTTAGCATCTGCCGCACCTCGCTCGCCGTATCGGCACTTAGAATTATGCGGTATTGCCCATTCTTTTTTGCTCCGCGATGCCTTGACGAAAGCCCTGATTTTTTCGTATAATAAAAAGGTTGTCGCCCAATAAAAACCTTTGCGGCGGGCGGCGGCAATTCATTGTAATTCATTGGAGGGTATCACGTTTTGAGCTTGAACACTGAAACTTTGAACACGATCCTTGCCCCGTACATCCGCAGCCTGACCGATGGCAAAACCGCAGAAAATGGCGTTTGGGAAGCCATCAACTGCTTTGGCACAAACTGGGATATCGACGCGGTGGATTTTCCCGCCATGTTTGCCCAGGCCACACAGCAGGCCCGTGCCGTGATGGACACGCCCGCCCTGCAGCCCATTGGCGGCATGCAGGCCCTGATGATGCGCCCCACGGAAGTTGAGCTTGTGCGCGAGTGTTTTCGCTGGCTGTTCAATGATGATGACGGTGACCTGAAAAAACGCCAGGGCCGCGTGGAAATGTTTGCCGACCAGGTCAACGGCCGTTTCCGCCGTTGCCTGCCGCGCATGGCCAAGTTCACTCAGACGGCCGGCAGCGCCGCGCTGTATCTGAGCCTGCTGGAGCCGGAGGATAACTACTTCTTTGTTCCCGCCGAAGCCAAAGCCTGGGCCGCCTATTTCGGCTATGACGAAGACTTTGGCACCGGCGCGGCCTTTAACCTGACCCAATATTACGCCATGTGCGATGACCTGCTGAACAAGCTGCCCAAATACGATGAGCTGACCCGCCTGCACACCGAGCGGCTGAAAAACACCATGCACGGCATCAATGACCAGCTGCATCTGCTGGTGTATGATATCATGCACAGCGCCTATGTAAACGGCTATTACCCCAAGGGCTTTTCCCGCACGGCAACCGCCAAGGAACGCACCAAGGCCGTGAAACAGAAAGCCGAGCGCGCCGACCTGTGCATGCAGATCGCCGAAAAGGAGCAGAAATTGCAGGAGCTGCTGGCAAGCCCCACTGCCCTGCCCGACCTGACCGGCTGCGAAGTAACCCACAAGATGTTCGGCGTGGGCAAGGTACTGCCCTCTACGGATCAGTTCCTGGTGATCGACTTTAACGGCCAGCAGAAAAAGTTCAGCACCACCACCTCCATGACCAGTGGCTACCTGACTGCCAGCGACCCCGCCGTGATGGAGCAGATGCAGGACTACCAGGCATACACCAAAGAAAAAGACCAGTTGGAAAAAGAGCTGAAAACTATGAAGAGCAACTTGCTCAATATGGGCTAAGATCTGCTTCTCGTATTTGCCATTCAGTCCATCTCATTTTCCTGAATATACCGCCCCCGGCTCAGGGCTGACCCTGTGCCGGGGGTACTTTTTACCTTTTTTGTGCTACAAAATATAGGATTGATACAAAAATATCCCGGCAGTTATAAAACTGCCGGGATATTTTGGAGCTGGCGACAGGAATCGAACCTGCAACCTGCTGATTACAAATCAGCTGCTCTGCCAATTGAGCTACGCCAGCACGGCTAAGAAATCCTTAGGTTGTATCTGAAAAGTCGAAAATATCGTCTATTTCTACAAACGTAGCCGGATTTTGCGTTAAAGAGCCTTAAATCCTGCTTGTGTTTGCGAAATATCCGTCGTTTTCTTTGTTTTCAGATATACCTTAGGAATACCTAAGTATTCTAGCACATGTTGCGGCACCTTGTCAATGCCGAATTATGGGGCAGTAGCGCTCCGAACGGCGCTTATTCTGCCGCGGCCAGGGCGGCCTGCAGCGCGCAGTAATCTTCCAGCGTCAGCTGCTCCGGGCGCAGGCGGATATCCAACCCGGCGGCCTGCAATGCAGCGTTCACTTTAGCTTTGGAAATGCCCAGGCCGTTCGCCACGGCATTGGCCGCGGTCTTGCGCCGCTGAGAAAATGCTGCCCGGATCAGGCGGAACAGCCCGGCTTCGTCCCCGTTGGGCGGGGTAACAGGCGGTGTGGTGTGGACATCCAGCTGGATGACCGCGCTGGTCACTTTGGGGGCAGGGTAAAAGCTGCCCGGCTGCACAGTAAACAGCAGCTTGGGTTTGGCGTAATAAGCCACCGCATAGCTGATTGCCCCCGCCTCACGCGTGCCAGGGGCGGCACACAGGCGCTGTGCAGCCTCTTTCTGCACCATGACGGTAATGTTGCGGATGGGCAGTTTTTCTTCCAATAAGCGCATCAGAATGGGGCTGGTGATGTAATACGGCAGATTGGCGCAGACGGCAACGGGCTTATCACCAAATTCTTCCGCCAGTAGGGTGCGCAAGTTCACTTTCAGCACATCTTCCAGCACCAGCTTAAAGTTCTCGTACTCGGCCATTGTCTCGGCCAGGATCGGCGGCAGGCGCTTGTCCACTTCGATCGAAACTACCTTATCCGCGCGTTTGCACAGCTGTTCTGTCAGCACACCGATGCCGGGGCCGACTTCCAGCGCACCCCAGCCGGGGCCAATGCCAGCGGCTTCCGCAATGCGGGGGCAGATGCCGGGGTTGATGATAAAGTTTTGGCCGAACCCCTTGGAAAGTGCAAAGTCGTGCCGTGCGCACACATCACGAATGGTGGAAAGGTCCGTCAGGTTTGGCATGGGGCTGGCACTCCGTTTCTTCTTATACTGTGTTTAGGGCAATACCGCATAATTCTAAGTGCCGATACGGCGAGCGAGGTGCGGCAGCTGCTAAGCCAAAAGCGCAGATAA
>PPYE01682811.1_pt1 | contig 26678 bp, 25 predicted proteins | sample 1559881 | NCBI WGS metagenome assembly PPYE01 (sample SAMN08240022, study PRJNA423297) | Human gut metagenome, whole genome shotgun sequencing project. | reverse complement strand
GACCTACAGGTGGTGCTGGAGTTGCTTTACCAGCCGGAATCTGTAATTTGATATATCCTGTTACTTTCTTTGCCATTTTTCGGCACCTCCTATGTGGTATTGGCGGGGGTTTATGGTCCCTCCCACGATATTGTTACCTTTGCTTGTTACATCTGTTTGATTTCTGCGAAACTAATTTCTACCGGCGTTTCGCGGCCGAAAAGTTCAACATTGATCGTTGCTGTCTGTTTCTGCACATTAAGGGCAGTGATAACACCAACGGTATCTTTCCAGGCACCGCCTGTGACAACAACTGTATCACCCTCTGCGAAATCGACCTGAATTTCCTCTTTCTTTATACCAAGAGGAAGCATCTCTTCCTCGGTCAACGGTACCGGCTTGGACCCTGGTCCAACGAAGCCTGTCACACCTCTGGTGTTACGGACAACATACCATGTATCGTCATTCATAACCATGTTGAGAAGTACATAGCCAGGAAACATTTTCTTCTGAACCTGTTTCAGAGCCCCGTTTTTCAGCTCAGCCACTTCCTGCAGCGGAACACGAACTTCAAGGATCTGGTCTTCCAGGTGTCTGTTTTCGATGGTTTTTTCAATATCGACTTTTACTTTGTTCTCATACCCGGAATAAGTATGAACAACATACCATTTCGCTTCTGACATACAATCACCTTATCCTTATTTCATTAAAAGATTAATGCCTTCGAGAATAAATGAATCCATGACGCTGATCAGTACGCAAAGCACGATCGACACGCAAACTACCACGATAGTCTGCTTAATCAGTTCATTGCGGTCTGTCCAGACAATCTTCCTGAATTCTGACTGAAGTCCCTGAAACCAACTCTTCTTCTGGCTCTTGCCAGCAGATTTTTCATTTCCTTGCATAGCCTGACCTCACAATTCTCTGTGAGTAACTGTTTCGTCCAGTTACCTTGGATTACTTTGTTTCCTTATGCAGAGTGTGTTTGCGGCAGAACTTACAATATTTCTGAGTTTCCATTCTCTCAGGATGGTTCTTTTTCTCCTTAGTCATATTGTAGTTACGCTGCTTGCACTCGGTACATGCTAATGTAATCTTAACGCGCACAACTTCCACCTCCAGTGTTTTCATTTGCATGGTCATTTTCTTCATGCCGGACGATGTATCCGTCATCTTTTCGGGCATAAAAAAAAGACCTAACTTCCATGTCGCTTGTCAAGTTTATCACACATGGCATACCTAAGTCAAGTCTTTTCTTATTATTTATGCCTATATTTCATCGCATATTTTTTACAGGAAACGCAGCTATCCGACGCCGTATGGTATTTCTTCTGAAAATACCCATATCCTTTTCTTCTGTTGAACTTTATCAGAAGTAATCATATCCTCCATGGATATCTACAATACTCCCATTCATGTAGTTATTGGTAAGTATACTGTACGCCATATCTGCCACGTCTTTGATCTCACCAAATCTGTGCAGTGCAATCTTGCGGTTGATGCGTTCGTAGCTTTCCGGTGTGCGGTTCTCATGCCAGGGCGTCTGGATGAAACCGGGGGCAATGGCATTGACTGTGATGCCTTTTGGCTCAAATTCCTTTACCAGCGATTTGGTAAGGAAGTGGATGGCAGCCTTGGTCACGCCGTATACCAGAGAGGAGGAGTATGCCTGCTGCCCTGCATAGGAACCCATGAAGAGTACTCTTCCGCCTTCTGTCATAACAGGCATAAATTCTTTGATCATAAATACAGGTACAGACAGGTTGGTATTTACGATCTTATTCCATTCCTCGAAAGTGTAATCCTGAAATTTATCGTAAGTGCTGATTCCCGCATTGCTGATCAGCCAGTCTACATGTCCTGCTTTCTCTTTTACTTCTCCGACGAAATTCATCATATCGTCATAGGAAGACATGTCCGCTTTCAGAATAATAAGCTTCTCCTGGTCTTCCGGTTTCAGGCTGTCCCAGAATTCATTGGCTTTATATGCATTGTGAGCGTAAGTGGCAAAGATCAGATCATCTTCTGCTGAGTTTGCCAGTATCTTCTCCACAATACCGCGTCCGATTCCGGAGGTGCCGCCTGTGATCACTGTTACCTTGCTCATTTTGTATTCCCTCTTTTTATTCATCTATAATACAGACAGATCTGTTCTCTGTCATGCGGGAGTCTCCCCACTTCCATAAAACAGACTGCCTGCAAAAAAATTCCTTCTATATTATATATTCCACATTACCGAAATATATTCTTCACTCCTACAATTCCATCAGTCTGTCATAAACTTCCTTCGGTGCATATGGCTGCTGATTATGGATCGGTTCACCCAGACAGGTCTTGGGATATGCAAAAGTTCCATGCTCCAGCATAACTTCCAGAAGTTTCGGGCCTTCCCCTTCCAGAAATTCCGGTGCTTCTTCTCTGACTGCATCGCAGAGCATTCTCAGTGCGGGAATGCCGTAAGCCTTTGCCACCTCTGCGAAATTACAGGAAGCAAAACCGCAGCCGTCTGTGGTTCCTGCGAACAAGCAGTCAAAATAATCTCTGTTGCATAATAGGCTCCTATTGCAGCCGGAAGTCCATAGCCCATAGCGCCATGACCGCCGGAGAAAAGAAGCTTCTGTCCTTCATGGTTCTTAAATGACTGATAGCTCCATACCATGTGCTGGCCCACATCAACTGCAATAGCAGATGTATCCTCCAGCATATCACTAAGGTCTGCGATCATACGGTTCGGATATCTTTCTGGTGTGGCATCATCAACTGCCTGAAGATTTTCTTTAATCTCTGTGCAGACATTCAACCAGTCACTTACACCCTCTATATCAGGATCATCCACTTTTGCAAGACAATCAATCACTGCTCCTGTCTCTGCCTGAAGCTTTACCTCATTCTCACCATTCTCATGGATATCTCTCTGAAACGCTGGTGATGATCGGAATCTGTCTCTTCTGTGCAAAGCGGATCAGTTTCTGCTGGCTGAAGCTGCTGTCCACGCCATGGCCCAGCATGATCACCGGACGTTTTGCCTGTTCCAGTGCTTCCAGAATCGTATCTGCCGCCTGCTGTGCTGCAGCTGCATCTGTATGTTTGTCCTCAAAAGTCATGTCATAGACCGGATTCTCCACTTCACTTCTCTGGATATTCATGGGAAGATCGATGAGCACCGGTCCTCTGCGTCCTGTGGTTGCAATATGGTATGCTTTATTTAATTCCTCCACAATGTCCTCAGGGTTTCGTATCTGAACAGCATATTTGGTGATCGGTTTCGCCATTGCCACAATATCTGTCTCCTGAAATCCCTGCTGACGCAGTCCTTTAATCCCGGAGTACTCATACGTGTTCAGCTGCCCTGTCAGAAAGATCACAGGCAGAGAGTCGTAATAGGCATCTGCCACACCACTCAGAAGGTTGATGGCTCCCGGTCCGCTGGTAGCATAGGCGCAGGCACATTCTTCCTTCGCCTGTGCGTATCCGCAGGCTGCGAAAGCTGCCCCCTGTTCATTGTAACCGGAATGATTCTCTGTCTCCGGATTTCTCTCAATGGAGTCTACCAGATGTGCGATCATGGTTCCCTGATAGCCAAAGAAATGGCGGATTCCTTTTTTCTGCAAAAACGTAACAATATAATCTGAAAGTTTCATGTTCCCTCCCGTCAGATCAGCGTGCCGATCTTACTTCTCTGTACTGTCTTTCCTGTTTTCTCCAGTACGTCTACATAGATGTCAAAAATCTCTTCGTCCTCTGCAAAGAGTTCATTCTTCTGCAGACTCTTCTGCATCATCTTGAAATAGGGACGAAATACCCTCTCAAGTGTCATATAATCTTCATTCTTATACAAGTTCTTAATGTAGTCTTTCTGCTTCTCATAGGAAACACTCAGATTCATGCGCTCCCCACAGAACTCTACATAATCCCAGCATTCATTGAAGTAGTCTTTGTGCCGCCTGCTTCTGGCAAGTTTGCGGGCATTTTTCATTCGCTCTTTACAGTATTTCTCAAAGTTTCCGGATTCTTTCCAGAACTGTGTATAGCTTACCCTCGCACTGACCACCAGCGCAATGGGTGTCACATAGCGGGGTTCCTTTGCATCTTTATAATTCTTTCCATAGCTTATGGTAAGATACTCTGCGGTTTTTGCCGGAACCTGGAGTTCTGCACCTTCCAGAGTGACACGTTTACTCTCCGCAAAAATTTCTGCAGGGAAAACGGTAGTCTGTTTTCTTCTTTTGAGGATATATTTATTTGCTCCGGGCTGCTGGCAGGATCTGACAAGCCTGTCATACAAATGTGCAGCCTGTCCCTGGCGCCCGGTTATCATGCACTGCAGCCGCATAATTGTACGGTTCACCCTGCTCCTGAAATTTCTATCTGCATAGTTGATATGACAGAGCTCTGTCCATGCATTCTCATCTCTGGATAATCTGCGTTCTGCTTTTACAGAAGCTGCCGGCGTTCTGAGCGGAAAAATACTGACTCCTATTCCCGGGAATGCGTAGTCTCTGGTGTTGTCCAGATTCAGGCACAGAGTATCTGTATTGGTGTATCTCAGATAAAATCCTGAGAACCATTTGTGGCTCTTCATGGATTCCAGTGCTCTCTTTTCCCTTGGATCTTCATCCACAGCCAGACGGAACCGTTCCATATCCGCTGTTTTCATCAGCACAACTCCAAACATGGGATTCTGTGGGAAAGGATGCCCTTCCACTGCGCAGAGTGTCAGTCGTGGAGAGAGGTAATATTCTATTTTATTCCGGCGGCATATTTCATCGATTTCCTGTAATAATGATAAAATCACCTTTTGTTTTTTGTTCAACTCTTTACTCCATTTCTATTGATGTCACTTAACAGTTACAGTCTGCACGATCTTCTTAATATCTTCAATACTTTCATATTTATCAAGCCATTTATCAAGCACAACTGTAATATCCGTCTTCTTTCCAAAGCTTTTCGCCTGTCTGCTGCCATCGTTCAGATCATTGATAAAAATACGGTACAGCTCTGTTCTTACATAAGAAGGCATCTCATATTCCAGTGCTTTCTTATAATTTGCAAAAGCCTCCCTGGTCTGTCCCTGTTTCATCCTGACATCACCCACCAGCTTATAAGCGCAGGCTTTCTCTTCTCTGCGAAACTGACGGTTTCGTACCTGTTCTGCAAGCCACTCCAGTTCGCTCTCCTCACCTGTACAGATGATCTGGGTGCGCAGTTCTGCAAGCTCATCGGAATACCCCAGCCGCTTCCATGCTCTTGTAAGAGCTTTCCTGTACATCTTATGTTCTTCTGAAACTTTAACCTGTATATCCGCCGGCGCTTTAACTTCTTCAGTTTCTGCTGACGGATCTGATACTTTTTTATTCACATCATCAGCCGATGTTTCATCTGATGTTCTATCTGATTTTATCTGTTTTCTGCTTTTTCCCGGATTTTTCTCCACACTGACTGGCGTGATCATCTGTGTGCCGATCACAGCCCGGATTTCACCGATTTCTTTCTCTATCTCGCTCTGCGTACGTGCACACACTGTTTTTGCCAGATATAATGCTCCCTGGATATCATCATCCTCAGGTAAACCATCCTCAGGAAACATCTTAAGAGCCTTATCAAGAAAACGTTCTGCTTCGATCCGGTTCTCTCCCGCATCCTCCATCAGGAACCTGCACTTAAATTTCATAAATCCCGGATGTCCCGGATATTTCTGCAAAAGGTCGCTGATGATCTGCTCTGCTTCCTTCATCCTGTGAAACTCATAGTGATCCGCTGCTTTCCGGAAAAGCTCAATATCTTCCTTCAGTTTCTCCATATCAGAGCTCAGATGATCCCATTGCTTACGGATCTGCAGCATTCTATATGCCTTTGATACACGTTCTGTATAAAACAGAGTCAGCATTGCTGCATAGAATATATCATCCGGTATTTCCACAAGTATCGGATGATAAAAGGCATAAATATTGGTATAGTCTTCCCTTCCGATAAAGTCAGCACTGAGCTGATTCTTATAATAAGAGCCCAAAAGTGCACTCAGCTTACGGAAAGATCTGCTTTCCACCAGCTCACTGATCTTAAGTCCTGATTCATCGATCGCTCTCTGCAGGTCCAGTGCAACAGCGCGGGCTTTCATTGCAAGCCCATCCTGGCGGACCTTATGGCTTTTTTTCGCAATGCGCATATTGTAGAACTTTCGGAACACACTGTCCCAGCGCAATCTTTCCTTATTGATCTTCGGCATGTATTCTTCACGTAGCTCCTGATAAGGAAGATCATCTACACACACTGCTACATGACCCTCCCTCTTATCATGAGGAGGCATATATGACCACTCATCTCCATAATGCCAGATCAGATAGTCACTGCACTTATTTGGGATCATTGCCTTTTTTCCCTCAAAGATGCCCTCCTTTACAGGGAACATCATATCCTTATCAAAAAGAAATGGGCAGCCGCCCCAGCGCATGGCATAACGGTCACATTCCTCTTCTTTATAAGAGAACATGATCTTCTCAAGCTTTGCCAGTGTCCTTTTTTTGCCAAGAAAAATATAAGAAAGAAGATACTTCAGATACATGGATGCAGGTATCTCCCAGCGGTCGCTGTAGCCTACAGAAATATTGATAAGATCTGAGTAGATCATCATGTGTGTTCTATATTTCTCGTATTCTTTGTCGTCAGCCGGAACAGGATCCAGTGTAAGAATGTCTATGATTTCTCCGCCGCAGTCCTTCCCGATAATCTGGCTCTTATGGATGGCACAGGTATTGGTGGATGCGTAGCGCGGAAATGAATTTGTATAGTTTCTGTCCACCTCCGAACACTGTATCTCTCTGTCAGGCGGGAGTTCTGTTTTGCATATCTCTATGAATTTCTCCCAGTCCGGACGTGGCATATAAAGGTCTACATCATCATCCCAGGGAACAAATCCCTCATGTCTGAGAGCTCCGATCAGGGAGCCTCCTGCCAGCACGTATCTGAGGTTATGTTCTCTGCAGATTTCATCAACCTCCCTGAAAAGCTTCAGGAGGTATTTCTGTTTCTCCGTCATGAATTGTCCTTTCTGTTGATTGTTTCCAAAATTTCTATTATTCTTACCGACTCATCATAGAAAAGCCGGGTACATTCTGTCCGTTTGTCTCTGATCATAATCATCAGCTCCTGCAGCAGATAGCGGAAACCATTTCCCTCGAAGTTAAAGCTGTACCTTTTCAGAAATTCTTTTCCTGAAATATTGGCTTCAAAGTATCCGGTGTTCCACCAGTCATTAGGGATAGTTACCCTGCCGTTGCTTCCGATGATCACAAGTTCATTCTCAATGTCAACCGTTGTTCCGATCTCAATAGTCGCCAGTGCACCGGCGTATTTCATGGAAATCATATCATATACAAAACGGCCTTCCTGATTGCGGACCGCATTGGTGTTGATATCCTGGCATTTTTTTCCCAGCAGTTTCAGTACTGCGCAGATAGCTGTGCAGACCGTCTCATTAAAAGTCCTGCCGCCCTCGAAATCATCCTGGGAGATTGCACATTTGACACTTACCAGATCTCCCACCAGGTTACTGTGTACCAGCCATACCAGCTGATTAAACGCCCGTAGGTAGACCAGTGTGGTCCGTTCAATGAGAACCACATTGTTCTCCCTTGCCACCTGAAACAGGTAGCGCAGTTTCTCTGAGGAAAGTGTCATGGGCGAATCACTGATCACATATTTTCCTTTTTTCAGCGCTCGCTCAATATATTCTGCTCTCCGGTTCAGCGATGTCTTGATATAAACAATATCTACATCTGCCAGAAATTTATCATAGCTGCTCCAGCAGGAACCTAACTCATATTTATCACAGAATCTCTGTGCAGTCTCGTGATCCTCGCTGAATACACGTTCCACATGAACTCCGCTGACATATTTGGATTCCTCCACAAAATCATTATCCCGGATGTCATCCGTCACGATTCCCATATTAAAGATAACACCTTCACTGCGAAGCTTTGTACTGGAAATATTCTTGGTCCTTTCCAGATAAACTACATCACAGTAGTTCTTAAGGTAATCGAATTTCCCTCTCCAGTCAGATCCTACCACCAGGACATCAATATCATACTTAATGATGTCATTGACCTTCTGTCCCTGATATTCTTCAATGATGATCTCATCTGCCAGCCCCGTCCTTCGCACATTCTCGATTCTCTTAATGAGGCTGTCCCGCACATTGAGTTTGCCCCGCTCAATGTCAAAGCTCTCACTTGGCTTGTATGTCTCGGGATTTTGGCATATTCATGCCAAAACACCTCGCGGAATAGTGGTGTGTGAACAGTAACCTCCATACGATAGATACTTTGATTATATCATACTTCCCAACTTCCGTCACCTGTCCGTTACAAAAATGTTAAATTCGCATTAACTTTACAAAAAGAAGAGTCTTGAAATACTGTTTTTGTATCTCAAAACTCTTCCTTTATGTTTTTATGATTCTTTATTGTCCATCGTTCTGGTAGTAGCTTCCAGTTCCTGGATCAGGTCTTCCAGCGAAAGCTCCTCTTCCCCTTTGATCAGTTCATCAGGGATATCATCCAGATTATCTTCTTCAATCTCCAGCTCCATGCCGGCCACATTGCTGAAGCCTTCATGCCTGTCGGAAGAAGTATGATCCAGTGTATCCTCGTCCATATTTACTTTCTCCACATGTCCGTCCTGCTCACTCTCTGAATCAAGCGTTGCCGCAAGCTCTGCGATGGCTTTCTTTCTTCTGAGAAGTTCATATTCATCATATTCGCTGTCATACTCTTCTTCCAGACCTTCATCTCTGACTGTCTTATCCTTCTTGATCAGGATAAATGCGATCAGATTCAGAACACCCGTATAAAGCAGATCCACAGGCAGACTTCCCAGTACAAGTACAAATACCAGTGATACTCCCAGAAGCACCCATACATTGTTCATTGCAGGAAGCATCAGGATGTATAAACCATTCATAATGATCATGATCGGATAATGGAAGAAATAAATCCCCATTGTATGTCGTCCCACATAGGTAAGTGGCAGTTTGATGTCCGGCACTAACGCAAGCATCGTATAGACAACTACGAAAGATACCAGATACATCAGCAGTCTGAGGATCACTCCCTGAGGATCCGTCAGGCCACAAAGCTGATATCCATGATTACCTCGGAAAATAGCAATTCCCATTTCATTTGGGATCATATAATTCGGTATCGCCCACAAAAGGACTCCGGAGATTGCCACCAGGATCCATTTTCCCTTAAATTTACGGATCGCTGTGATATATTCACTCTTCCAGAGATACCCCGCAACAAAGAACGGGAAAAATACCACGATTCTTGATGATGACAGGAATGTGGTAAATTCCGGTCTGGTTCCTGCCCATAATGCGAACAGGATACTGAGCGGAACAATAAATCTGATCTTACCCAGAGCCTCAATGGTAAGGCGGTAAATAAACAGTGCCAGTATATACCACATGACACTTCCGGTAGGACGCAGTATCTCATAATCTACAGATCTGCCCAGCCATATCTGTGAATACCAGGTTAAGGTATATCCCAGAACATAAGGGATCAGCAGGTTTTTAAAATTCTTCAGCACATTCTGAGGTTTCTTTGACAGATATCCTGAAATAAAAACAAATGCAGGCATGTGAAAAATCGTGATCGCATACCACACATATCTCACTACAGTGTCTACCTTTACAAGGTTAAATGCAATAATATGGTTAAATACTACCAGAAAGATAAGCAAAACTTTAATGTTATCAATCAGGCAGGAGTACGGCACCGCCGCTCTCTCTTTTTTTATTTTCATGTTTAAGTACTATCCTCTAATCATATTTCTGACTTCTGCTGTGTGAACATACAACCCCATTCTGCCAGATTCTTCAGATGACCGGCAGACAAAAAAACGCACAGCAATGTAACGGGCAATATATGCCAAAATCCCGAGACATACAAGCCAAAATTCCATTGCCGCAGGCAATCTGGAATGAATTTTGGCTATGTTACTGTGAACGAAGTGAACAGTAGCAATATTTCCATAATCCATGTACAGCATAAGAACAGAAAAAAATACAACTTCTGATCCTGCCGTAACCGGCGTATCTGTAGACATTGTAAGTCATGGCTGCTGATTTCAGTTTGTTTCTGGATTTGCCACCTTCGCTGAGACGGTATTTCAGATAGGGTTTGTTGATTCCGGCAGCACAGCCGTATTTTCGCAGGATTTTCAGCCAGGTGATATAATCCTCATGGCTGTCATCATGCTCCATGGGAAATTCACGCGCCACATCCCTTCTGAGTATTACCGAAGAACAGTTGATGCTGTTATGTTTCAGAAGTTCTCTGTAGGTGATCTTCTCTTTTACAGGGATTGTCCGTCCTGTACTGCTTCCGTCTGCTTTCATCAGTTCCCGCCCTGTAGAACACAGCACGTATCCTGTCTCTTCCAGACGTTTCAGCTGTTCTTTCAGCTTGCCTGGCTCCCACCAGTCATCTGCATCCAGAAAAGCAATGTAGGTTCCCTGTGCCAGCCCGACTCCTCTGTTTCTGGAGCCTGCAGCTCCCATATTCTGTTCATTCTTAATATACCGAAAGTCCTCTCTGCCCTCATAGGCAGACAGGACTTCCTCTGTATGGTCTGTAGAACCGTCATCGATCACCAGAAGTTCCAGCGAAACTCCCTGTTCATAGACGGATTCTACAGCCTTTCTAATATATTTTTCTCCGTTGTAAACCGGCATGATCACAGATACCAGCGGTTTATTCATTGTCATTCCTCCGTTTTGTTCTCTGACACTCCGGCGTTTTTCCCGGAATCCTTCAATGCATTTACCTGTCTGTCATCTACTCCCTCAGATACTTCTTTCTGGAAAAAGATTTTAACTGTCATAAAGATCAGCTTGATATCCAGCAGGAAGGAATAATTCTCAATATAAAACAGATCCAGCTTTAATTTGTCATAAGGAGTTGTATTATACTTACCGTAGACCTGCGCATATCCGGTAAGACCTGCTTTAACTTTCAGACGATAATAGAATTCCGGAAGCTCTTTCTCATACTCAAGCATGATACTCTCACGTTCCGGACGCGGACCTACCAGAGACATATCTCCCTTAAATACATTGAAAAGCTGAGGAAGCTCGTCCAGATGAAGATTTCTCAGCACATGACCTACCGGTGTGATACGGGAATCATGCTTGGATGCCAGTCTTGCACCGTTTTTCTCCGAATCTACGCACATACTGCGGAATTTACAGATCTTAAAGGGCTTTCCACCCAATGTCAGACGGTCCTGAAAATAAAACACCGGACCTCTGTCGTATGCTTTTACCGCAATCGCTATGATCAGCATGATCGGTGAAGTGATTATAATGCCGATCCCTGAGATCAGAATATCCATAACTCTCTTTGCAGCACGCTGGTCTACTGCCAGTCCCATATTTCTGGATACCAGAAGCGGTGTGTCAAAAAGATGGATGCGTTCACTTCCCATAAGAATGATGTCCGAAATCTTCGGACTCACATAGCATCGGACAGAATGTGCAAAACAGTATTTCAGATAACGGTTTCTCTCTGTTGAATGCAGATCCCAGATGATCACGCCGTCATAATCCTGCATCATCTGATGGATTTTTTCTTCTCCCACACTGATGTGTACCTTGCCGCTGATGTCATATTTGTCCTTTCGGGAATTCATCTTATGGATCAGGTCGTCCCCCGGATCCCGGTCACCGTAAATGACCAGAAGCCGGCGTGCGCGGTAAAGTCCGGAATAGATATACCTTGAACCAAATATCCAGATAATGATCAGCACCAGCTGTATTCCTGTCATCTCGATCATAGGCCATACGCTCAGGAACCATCTGTTGATCAGGGTGATCTCCAGATATTCCACCACATTGGTACACAAAAGTGCCAGTGTCAGCGAATAAAATACATCAATCCTCTTAAGATATCCAACCTTAAGTCCTCCGTACAATTTGGCAAACAGGGCAAACATCAGACCGTAGATTGCGATCAGTACCCAGTTACCTTTGCGCCAGAAAGGCTCGTCGATCTGTCCTCTGTAAACGGAATACCACACCCATGCAAAGACCGCCGCCTGTGCCAGAACCACCAGACTCGCCAGACAAAATACGATAAATCGTTTATAATCTTCTCTTTTACTCACGTGATAACCTCTGTTTCTCTGTAACTGTTCAGTATTTTCACAGTTACGCGTTTCTTCTATAAATTCCTACCTATTATAGCGTAAGAACTATTATACGTCCACCCGTTTCACTTAAATTTGTGAACAAATGTTACTGTTCACACAGCATTATTCCGCGAGGTGTTTTGGCATGAATATGCCAAAATCCCGAGACATACAGGCCAAAATTCCATTGCCGCAGGCAATCTGGAATGAATTTTGGTACATTATAAGCATAATTTACAAATATCTTTAATCCCCTGTCATGCGATTCGTCTCGATATTTGTATATAATGTATAATTTTTCGTCGATTTTACTTAGTTTGTAGCAAAGTTTTTACATATTTTTTTCAGAAACCTATGGAAAAATGTCAGGAGAAAATGTATAATAATACATAACAAATGAAAGCGAGGGTTCACTATTATGAAACAAAATAGTATGTTGGCCATGATCCTGGCCGGCGGTCGTGGCAGCCGTCTGCATGATCTTACCAATAAAGTGGCAAAGCCGGCCGTTTCATACGGCGGTAAATATCGTATCGTAGACTTTCCTTTAAGCAACTGCGCCAACAGTGGCGTTGATGTTGTAGGTGTACTTACACAGTATGAATCTATCCAGCTGAACAGTTATGTGGCAGCCGGCGGTCGCTGGGGTCTTGATGCTAAAAACAGCGGTGTTTACGTTCTTCCTCCACGTGAGAAAGCAGATGAGAATCTGAATGTATATCGCGGAACTGCAGATGCAATCTCCCAGAATATTGATTTCATTGATAAATTTGATCCTGAATACGTTCTTGTTCTTTCCGGTGACCATATTTATAAAATGAACTATGACAAGATGCTTGCAGCCCACAAAGAAGCAAAGGCAGATGCAACCATCGCAGTTATCGGAGTTCCGATGAAAGAGGCAAGCCGTTTCGGTATCATGAACACTGATGAATCCGGACGTATCGTAGAGTTTGAGGAAAAACCTGAGCATCCGAAGAGCAACCTTGCATCCATGGGTATCTATATCTTCACCTGGAAACTCCTCCGCAAGATGCTGATGGCTGATATCAAGAATCCTGATTCCAGCCATGACTTCGGTAAAGATATCATCCCTACTATGCTTAACGATAACAGGACTCTTTATGCATATAAATTTGAAGGATACTGGAAAGATGTTGGTACCATCGACTCTCTCTGGGAAGCAAACATGGATCTGTTAAGTTCCAAAAATGAGCTTGATCTGGGCGATCCGTCATGGAAGATTTATACAGAAGATGTTGCCGCACTTCCACAGTACATCAGCGCAGAAGCAGATGTTAAAGATGCATATATCACACAGGGCTGTGTTGTTCAGGGCGAAGTTAAGCATTCCGTTCTCTTTACAGGTGTTAAGATTGGTGCAGGTGCCAGAATTATCGACAGTGTACTGATGCCGGGTGTTGTGGTAGAAGAAGGTGCCGTTGTTCAGCGTGCACTTGTAGCTGACGGTATCCGCATCGGTAAAGGTGCCGTTGTCGGTGCCGCAGACAGTGAGCACATTGAGCTTGTAGCGAAACGCGTAAAGGGGGCAGAATAATATGTATAAGGCATTTGGAATCGTAAGCTCTTCCGGGAGAAATATTTATGTAGATGGTATGCAGGATTATCGCCCGATCGGTGCGTTTTCCTTCCTTGGCAGATACAGAGTCATTGACTTCCCTATCTCCAATATGACCAATAGCGACATTGACCGTATTCAGGTCTATATCAATAATAAACCCCGTTCTGTTGTAGAACACGTTGGAACAGGACGTCATTACAACATCAACTCCAAGAGCGGCAAACTTCAGCTTCTCTTCTCAGAGCACAATAATGACAATGATATCTATAACACCGATATCTCCTGCTATCTGGATAACATGGAATCACTCAGCAGAATGTATCATCCGTATGTTGTCATTGCCCCGAGCTATATGGTTTATTCAATTGATTTTGACCAGTTTTTACATACCCACATTGACTCCGGTGCAGATGTTACTCTCCTTTATCACGCTGTTGATAATGCAAAAGAGGCTTATCTTACCTGTAATGTTCTGGGGCTGAACCGCCAGAAAGGTGTGGAATCCATCGAACCAAATCATGGTAATAAGAAGAATCAGTATGTTTATATGGATACCTGTGTTATGAAAACAGAGCTTTTCATCAGCCTGATCAAAGAAGCCAAGAATCTTTCTTCCATGTACACACTGACAGACATCCTGAATGATAAATGTGAAACTCTGGATATCCGCGGCGTTGCACACAAGGGATTCTTTGCAAGCATTACAGACTTCCCAAGTTACTATGCTGCAAACATGGCTCTCCTTAACTACAAGTCAGCTCAGGAACTTTTCCATGAAAACTGGCCAATCTATACACGTACCAATGATTCCTGCCCGACTCAGTATTTCAATACTGCAGATGTGAAGAATTCCGTAATCTCCAACGGCTGCCAGATTGAAGGTACTGTTGAGAATTCTGTAATCGGTCGTGGATGCATCATTAAAAAAGGTGCTGTTGTAAGAAACAGTGTTGTTCTCGCTGAAGCTACTGTAGGTGAGGGTGTTCACGTAGAGAATGAAGTAGTCGACAAATGGGCGAAACTCGTTCATAAAAAAGAAATCGTTTCCCCGACTGAACAGCCTGGTTATATCAGAAGAAATGATACTCTGTAATTAATGATTAATTAGATTAAATGCAAAGCCCCCCCCGGAAGCGGTCACTTCCGGAGGGCTTTGTTTGTGTTTACTTAAATTTCACAAACTCTTCACATTTTCCTCTTGCATTTCATTTTTAGCGTGTTATAATACAGCTGTAACAAAGATAAAGAACAAACAACTGAATACTTAAAAATACTTAACACCACCTGGAGCATTTCGGATGCTCATAAATTGAAGATAGTGTCAAGCGTGTCACCTCAGCTGTAAAATGGAGGAAAAGTCAAATGAATACTTTAAAAGCTGAAAAAAGAACAATGGACACAAAGGCCAAAAGATTAAGAAGAGAAGGCTACGTTACAGGTAACGTATTTGGCAGAGAGATGGAAGGTTCTCTTCCTGTTAAAATCGAGAAATCTGCTGTCGAGAAACTTCTCAAGACAAATAACAAAGGAAGCCAGATTATGCTGGATGTAGATGGTCAGTCATATGACGTACTGATTAAAGAGATCCAGTTCAATCCGTTAAAAGGACAGGTGGATGAAATAGATTTCCAGGCACTGGTAAGCAACGAGAAAGTACATTCCGTAGCAGAGATCGTACTTGTAAACCACGACAAACTGGAAGCCGGTGTATTACAGCAGCATCTGGAAGAAATCTCCTTCAGAGCTCTCCCATCAGCACTGGTAGACAAAATTATGGTAGATGTCGGTGACATGAAAGTCGGCGACGTAATCAAAGTCAAAGACCTCGCCATCGCCCAGGACAAAGATGTAGACTTAAAGACAGACCTTGAAGCTGCAGTTGTATCCGTAGCCGCCGTTCACGTAGACCCGGTTCTGGAAGCTGAAGAAGAGGCTGCTGCCGAAGAAGAAGCTAAATAACATAATATCTCTTTTAACATTTATTCAGGTACGCTCAAGCGTACCTGAATTTTTTTATCAAAACATCTCCCTCCACAAATAATTGACCTTTCCAGATATCTGCACTATTCTGTTCCCGTACTATTCTTTCTCTTGCTCCTGCTCCAGCAGCCTGAATGACAATTCCAGATAAAAAATCTCCTCCGGATCATCCAGCTCCGACTGCAGGATTTCCTTAATCCTGTCCAGCCTGTAAAGAAACGTACTGCGGTGGATAAACAATTCCCTTGCCGCCTGGGTTGCACTGAGATGCTGCTCCAGATACACTCTCAATGTCTCCATGTACTGAGTCTGATTCTCCTCATCATGCTTCTTCAATTCCAGCAGCCCTTCATGACAGATCATTGTTCCCGGCAGTCTTCTTGTTGCCTGTTCCAGAATATAAGTCAATGCCACCTGACCGAAATAATGAATCCACAGATAAGGCTTCTTACGGCTTCCTACATCCAAAGCCGTCTTCGCCTGCACATACTGCCGTCTCAGATTCATATGTCCTGTCATCACCCTGCTGTATCCGGCTTTCAGATAAGTATCCCTGATAAAATAAACCAGTTTTCCGGCTACTTCCTCCTGGCTTTTTCCAAGTCTGGTAAGGTCAAAAAATGCCACAATTTCATCCTGATAAAGAAAACTCACAGAATCCTCAAATTTCTTCTTAATATATCGGCAGATTGCCTTTGTGGAAAGATTCTGCTGATTCAGATAGGTAATCTGCAGGATCAGGCACATATATTCATGATTTCCACTCCATCCCAGTTCACTCAGTTCTCTACTCACCTGCATATAATCCGCAGTTCTGTCCGACAAAATCCTGACAAAAATCTGCTCCATATCCCTGTCCGGATCTTCTTCCTCCGCTTCATGCGCAAGCAAATACTCCAGTTTCTCCACCAGAATATCCAGTACACAGATAACTCTCAGTGTAATCTCTGATCTGCACTCAGTCAAAACCAGCCTGTGAGTTGCTTTCCCATCCACAAACAGATTTCTGTTCATCGAACGACATCCACTGATGTAAGCCGGAAACATCACATATTCATGCGTATCTGCCATATCTCGATAAGTCTCATTCTGCAAAAGTGCATTTACATATTCCATATTCAACCCGTCATCTGTATACAGCCGCGCCCTCGGCGGCAGATACTCGCTTCCCGCTTCCGCCACAAAGGTAAAATCCAGTCCTGTTACAGTCATCGGATTCTGCAGAAATTCCGATGTCACCTGCAAAAGCCTGTCCATTCCGGCATGTTCTAACATCAAATCATGAATCTTCCGTTCCCATTCATCAGCCGCATCAAAAATCTCCTGCACATCATTCATAAATTCTGCTATTTCTTTCAGACTATCAAGTGCAATATGAATATACGGAATCTGCTGAAACTCTTCTGATGCAGCATCAATTTTCTCTCTCCCACAAAATACCCAGAGTATATTTTCAGCAGTCAGAACTGCCGATTCCCACTCTTTGTCATATCTCTGTACCACATAAACATGCCCATGTCGAAATGTTTCTTTTTTTTCATAACACAAAAAGGGGCGCAGATATCCGTCTGAACCGGATAAAGTTCCCCTTTCCGTAATTTCATATTTCTCTTTTATTTTTTCATATAAATAAACTGATGACAGCTGCAAGTCTACAATCCTCCTGTCACATAATTGAAGCACCTATTTTACCAGTCAATTCTATAGCAATTTAACTCACATTATGTCTTTCTTATACGCACCTGTCAGCCCGGTTCTCACACAATAAACGTCTTCGCAACTTCCACAGCCTCAATACAGTTCTCCGTATAGGCATCTGCTCCCATATTCTTCGCCAGCTGCTCCGTTACTGCACCTCCACCAACCATAATCTTAAATTTATGCTTACTGCTGCTTCGTTTCAGAGACTTCACCACCTGCTCCATCTCCGGGATTGAAGTACTCAGAAGCGAGGAGATACACACGATCGACACATCAGGATTCTGCTTCACTGCACGCAGAAACTGCTTCTCAGAAATATCCACTCCCAGATCGATCACCTTAAATCCGGCACTACGAAACATGATTGCAACCAGATTCTTACCTACATCATGCAGATCACCTTCCACCGTTCCAAGGATCACAGTTCCGATATTCCTCCTGCCAAACTGCGAGTCCTGTTCCTCCAACAATTCAAAACCCTTGCGCACACTTCGGGCTGCTGCCAGAATTTTAATAATATCCGCACCATTGGATTTGTAATTCTCCCCCACTGTTCGCATAGCCGGAGTCATGGCCTCTTCCACAATCCGCCCTGCAGGAATATGCTGCTTCAATGCCTCCCTCACCAGCTTCTCTGTCTCCCCCGGATGTCCGTCTTCAATTGTTTTTCTTAACTGTTCCAGTACTGTCATATCCTCAAGCCACCCTTAATACCTTCTGCCAAAAATCCCCCGCCCTGCGGCGAAGGATTTTTTGTTTTTTCAAACACGCTCTGCGCTTTCAATAAGCCAAAATTCCATTGCCGCAGGCAATCTGGAATGAATTTTGGCTACGTTACTGTGAACGGAGTGAACAGTAACGTTATTCCAGAAGGTAACAGCTCGTATAAGCAATCGTACAATCCCCATAATAATACTGTAGCTCATTGGCCTGGCAGACCTGTGTTACCAGCATCCCGTAAGCCTCCATCGATGAGAAAGCCTGTTTCGGAAACCTGCATGGAGCATCCGGATAAGTACAGACCTTACATTTCGTACAGCATCCCGCACCAATCGCCAGCATATCCGGATAAATCTCCCGAAGTTTCTTCTCAAATTCCACAAAATACTCCTTATGTCTGGCTTCCGTTTCCATCATTCCCTCGCCATCAAAAACATCCTCCAATTCACCAACTGTCTGAACAATAATCCCATACTTATACTGCCGGACTTTCGCTTCACATTCCTCAAGAGAGCCACATCCCGGAGGACAGCTCCAGCACTTATCATACTTATGACAGGTATCCGCTGCACACATCTGTCGAACCTCCGGCTTCAGCTCAATCGTATCACAATCCAGCAACACCACATGCGAAAACCCCTGCTCCATTCCCATTTGCTCTATTTTTTTTATATCCATAATCTAACCCCTTACTCTCTTGTATAATCTATAGCAACCTCATCAGGCAGATAAAATTATCCTCTTCGCGCCTCAGTTCTGCACCGAATAACTGCTCCGCAGTTTATCAGAAGAAATCTACACTTCTCAATAATTCAATCAGGCGGATAAAATCATTCACCTGTCTCAAATCCCAGTTCATCAATAAAATGATCCTGAAAATCAGCCGAAGCAGCCAGCTCAACGAATTCAATCTTTCTCACCAGCTCATCCATCTCCAGCATTTCCTTCTCATTCACAAGTGCGATCTTCGCACCCTCACCAGCAGCGTTTCCCACTGGTTTCACTTTCTTCACAAGCGTCGCCGGAAGCAAGCCAATCTTCCCGGCACTGACCGGATCCATATAGTTGCCAAAAGCACCTGCAATATATACCGAACAGATATCATCTTCTGTAATCCCAAGCCGCTCCATAAGCATCTGAATTCCCGCTGCAATCGCAGCTTTCGCAAGCTGAACCTCTCCGAGATCCTTCTGCGTCAGATAAACCCCTCTCTCATTACCGCCCCGCTCTGGCGGTACCAGAATAAACACACCTTGCTTCTCCTGTCCGCTTCTCAGCACACCATTCTCATCCAGCATTCCAGCCTCCAGAAGACCCGCCACCAGATCGATCAATCCCGAACCACACAAACCAACCGCCGGCTTATTCCCAACAGTTGTATAGTTCCACTTTCCATCCTCATACTTCACATGATCCACAGCCCCGGCCGCGCCACGCATTCCACACTCAATCTTCGCACCCTCAAAAGCAGGCCCGGCCGCAGTAGAACAGGTCACCATCCGCTCCCTGTTTCCCAGAACCATCTCACCATTCGTTCCAATATCGATCATCAGAGAAATCTCTTCCTGCTGATCCTGCCTGATAGCCAGCAGACATCCACAGGTATCCGCTCCCACATATCCTGCAATATCCGAAAGCATGATCAACTCTGCACGCTCCTGCACAGCCAGACCATAATCCCCCGCATTCAGCACCAGCCTCTCACTCACAGCCGGAGTATAGGGCGCATGTACTAGCGAAGCCGGAGAAATCCCCAGAAACAGATGATGCATACAGGTATTTCCCACAACACACACCTGAAAAACATCCTCTCTCCTTATCCCTGCATCCTCTGCCAGACTTCCCAACATCTCATTAACCGCTTTCCGAACACACATACTTAACGCTTCTGTTCCATGCTCCAGCGCATAATTCGCCCGCATGATCACATCCGCACCATACTGCGCCTGCGGATTCATCCTGCTCTCAACTGCCAGAGTCCTCCCATCCGCACCATCCAGCAAATACCCCGCAATGGTAGTCGTCCCAATATCAAACGCTGCCAGACACCTCCGACCAGCTTCCTTCCTCATTTCCAGAATCCGCCGTCTACTGTAAATCACATACCATTCATCAGAATCCCTGCGCATCCCATACAATTCACCCGCCAGCTTCAGATCCACCTCCATCTGCCCCGGCTCAACCTCACCATCTGTCTCCGCCAGCGTATCCAGCAGCCTCTGCCAGTCCGACCGCTTCTCCCCTGTTTTCGCCTTCTCCAGCTCAACCTGAGCCATCCGTAGTCCCGGTTCAAACACAACTTCTCTGTTAAATCCATCCGTCAAAATCTTTTCATTGCCAGCCCTGTCCAATGTCTCCACTACACAAGTCTCACCTTCACCAATCCGAATCTGACACGCCTTAACAACTTCACCATTAATCTTAACCAGACACTTCCCACATTTCCCCAGCCCGCCACAAGGCGCATCCGGCCTCAGTCCCGCCTGAATCTCCGCCTCCAGTACCGATATACCATCCTCCACCTCTATCTCAACATCCTCGCGCACAAACTTAACCCAAGCCATAAAAACCTCCCACATATCCAATCCAAACACTACAACAACCAACGAACAGCTCAGAAAAATATTTTATTTCATGTGCATTTGCAGGGGTCTTAGATATTCTTAGCTCTCAGAAATCTGCGTTATGAGCAGACTGTATCACTGTCTGAGCGAAGTTTGCAACGGAGCGAGTTTGAGAAGGCTGCTCATGCCTTTAGCAGATTTCTGAGAACTTAGAATATCTTAGACCCCGAAACCGCACATGAAATAAAATATTTTTCTGAGCGTCCCCTTTTTTCCATTATAACACACTCCCAAAAATCCCAAAATACACGAAAGGACCACTCCCCAGAGCAGTCCCCTCATAATATTTTCATGTTATACTAAACCCGCACAAAACAATCAGATCAAGCCGCCAACTTCTTAGCCAGTGACGCCGCACTAGCCGCATCATCAGAATATCCGTCAGCACCAATTTCCTCAGCAAAAGCTTCTGTAATCGGCGCTCCGCCAACCATAACCTTAATATTACCTCTGAAATCCGCCGCATTCAACGCCTCAACAGTCTCCTTCAGAGCCGGCATAGTAGTAGTCAGCAGCGCAGAAAGAGCAATGATCTTAACATCCGGATTCTCTTTATAGCACTCAATAATCTTAGCCGCCGGAACATCGACTCCAAGATCGATCACCTCAAATCCGGCACTCTCGATCATCATGGCAACCAGATTCTTACCAATATCATGAAGGTCACCGGAAACCGTAGCAATGATAACCTTACCAAGTGCACCTGTAGAACCAGATGCCAGATGCGGTTTCAGAACCTCAACACCTTTCTTCATAGCACGAGCTGCAACCAGCATCTCCGGAACAAAGATCTCACCATTTTTGAATTTCTCACCAACTACAGACATCGCACTGATCATACCATCATTCAGAATCGCAACCGGATCATCACCCTCATCAATGGCTTCCTGTACAGCCGGTCCTACTAATTTCGCTTTCCCTTTTTCAACTAATTCCGCAACTTCATTTATCTTAGACATAATCAAATCCTCCTGTTATTTCTCAATTTCAGATTCCAACCACTTAATTCATTTACACAGTTTCTGCAGATTCAACTTACTTCTTCTTTGTTGTACCAATTAATCCTTCTCTGTAAGCCCCTATATATTCCATACAATAATCATCCAGACCAAGTAATGCTTCTGTTGCATAAACCAGTCCAAGCATATCCTTATTTGTCGGATCCATAATTCCACTGTCCAGTCCTGCATTCATTGCCAGTACCAGGAACCCGTAATTAATCAGCTTACGAACCGGCAGATTAAAGGAAATATTACTGATTGCTGCCGTAATATGAATGGTCGGATACTGCTCACGTACACTTGTGATCGTCTCAATATTCGTTGCAATACCATCCTCAGAAGTACAAAGCATCTCAACCAGCGGATCAATGTGAATCCTGTCCGGAGCAATTCCGTACTCTTTCGCTTTCGCCATGATCTTGTCAAAAACTTTCAGACGATCTGCTGCACATTTCGGAATACCTGTATTGTCACTCAGCAACGCAATTACCTGCCATCCCTCATTTCCCGGCTCAGCCATGATCGGGAAAATCGTATCAATCTTATGTCCCTCTCCTGATACAGAGTTAAAAATTCCAGGTTTCTTACAGAACTTATAAGCCTGTGCCAGAACATCCGGACTCGGGCTGTCAATTGAGATCGGAAGATCTGTAACCTCCTGGATACAGTCGATCATCCATTTCAATGTTTCCACTTCTTCCGCTTCCGGAACAGAAGCGCAACAGTCAATATAAGTAGCTCCGCTTTCCGCCTGAAGCTTTGCTCTTGCTTTAATAAATTCAGAGTCTCTTTTCGCGATCGCTTCTGCAACGATCGGGATAGAACCATTAATTTTCTCACCAATAATAATCATTTTTCAAACACCTCCATAGCATCATCCTCTGCAACACCTGAAATTTCATCTAAATGTCGGACAGATATTTGTATTCCGTTTTGCCACTGACAAATACCTGAGATCAGAACATAATCTGCCATGGAAGCCTTGTAGATTCAGATGCCTTAATGCCAAATTTCTCTTCATTCAGCTTGTCAATGGAATCACAGAGAGATTTATAAACACCCGGATAAACAGAACCAGGACCACCCTGAGCGATACATGGAATAAAGTATTTGTTTCCACATTCTTCGCACACACGACGTACCACTGCATCACAATTCTCATCTGTCCAGCCCTCAAAATCAACTGCACGATTTTCGATACCGCCCATGAAGCTGATCTTTCCGCCATATTTCCTGATCAATTCCGGAAGATTATTGGTTTCCATACATCCCTGCCATACATCGATCCCCATCTCAATCATAGAAGGAACCAGTGTTGCTGCGTAACTGTCAGAATGATGGATAACCAGCTCAACGCCATGACTGTGATAATATCCGTAAATTTCTTTATATGGCTCAAGTAAAAATTCATCAAACATTGCAGGACTCATAAATGTACTGTCCAGTCCACCCCAGTCATCATGATGGAATAATGCATCAGGATGAAGGTTGGAACAGATACCTTCAGCAAGTTCCAGTTCCCACTCTGTCAGATATTTGATCAGATCATGCATTTCATCCGGATTAGTAATATAATAAACCAACGCATTACTGATCTCACACAGATGATGAGTCTGCTCAAATAATCCCGGTGCAACGAAAGCTGCTTTAAATGCCTGTTCTCCGTCAACTGCATCATACTGAGCCTTCACCATATCCCACTGATCCTGGGTAAATTTCAAAGACGGTGCATGTACATAGTCTTTCCAGTCTTCAATATCCTTTACCACGATCTTGTCAGGAGTATGTACAGGAAAAGAACCCGGAACTCCTTTCGGGAAAGTATTGGTTACTCCCCATGCATTCACTACATTTTCCTGACCCGGCTGAAGCAGCGGGTTTGCAAACATAAACGGATGAAAAAGAAGCTGTACTGCTTCATACTGATTAACAAATCTGTCAGGATTTCCGCCTTTTATAACTTCCAGCATATTCTGTTTCGGTGTTAACATATAATCTACCTCCTCATGCAATATGAAAATGCCCCCACATTCCCACATTTGTTTGTTTAATTTGTCGTTCTTTATCTCGTTTACGATGATTTTATTGTAGCATTTATACAATCCAAAATATATAATCAGATATGCGGATTTTTCACGCTCGCATTCCTACAAATTGTATGAACGTATCTCAAGTATTGTGCCAACAGTAACCGGCAGCCATATAATAAATTTTAAAATCAACCGTAAATACACTTGTAACACAACTCTAAACACTGTATAATTTTGTACATACAGATATCAGATTTTAAAATCATTTGTGCACAATAAGACTTTTAAACCTGATTTATCTAAACATGAAGAAATACGATTTATATAACAGATCAACAGATTCCGAATATTTTACAGTAAATATTTAACAGGTGGTGAACGCAATGTTTTCAAAAAAATTATTAATACCTCTGCTATCGCTCAGCCTTCTTGTTACTCCTGCATACAGCAGTCATGCTGCTGAAAATGCAGAGGCCGCGAAAACATCCGTAGAAGGTCAGGGAATGCTTTCCCCTTCTTCATCTTCAGAGAGTTCTGAAAGCGTCTTTAACGGTTCCGGGGCAGGCACATCTTCAGAACCGGTCACAGATGAGAAACTGGAGACAATTTTAAAACAGGTTCAAAGTCAGCTTCCCGCCGAAAACGGAACCTGGGCTGTTTTCATATCCGATCTTGTAAATGGAACCGAGGGCAGTCTTAATGATCAGAAAATGCAGGCTGCAAGCCTGATCAAGCTCTATATCATGGGAGCTGTCTACGAGAATTATGATCAGATAACCGGACAATACGGCAGGGATTCTGTAGACTCCAATCTATACTCCATGATCACAGTCAGCGATAACGATGCAGCCAATACCCTGACAACTTATCTTGGCGGCGGCGATTCCGCAGCAGGTATGCAGGCTGTCAACAGTTTCTGCCAGGCACATGGCTATGACCAGACTCACATGGGACGTATGCTCCTTGCCAGCAATGAGAATGATGATAACTACACATCTGTAGGAGACTGTGGTCATCTCCTGCAGGAGATTTATAAACAGGATACATCCGGCTACACTCATGCCACTGATATGTTTAATCTGCTCAAGGCACAGACACGCTGTAACAAAATTCCCGCACAGCTTCCGGAAGGAGTCAAAACCGCAAATAAAACCGGAGAACTTGACAACGTGGAAAATGATGCCGGAATCATCTATGATTCCAAAAATGACGTAGTAATCGTATTTATGTCCCAGAATCTCTCAAGTGCCGGTTCCGCACAGAATACGATCGCTACCTTAAGCAGAACGATTTACGATTACTATAATTAAATAATGTACTCTCAGAGTACATTATAAACCAAAGGAGGGATTCACTATGAAAAAAAGAAAAAATATTGCAATTCCCATGATTCTTGCAGCTACGATTGCTGCTGTATCTGTACCCTGCAGCTCACAGATCGTTATGGCATCTGACACTTATCAGGTAGGTGTAAGTAAAGGGTATCTGGCTCTGCGCTCTGCCATGGCTTATGATTCCTCCAACGAGATCGGCGAGCTGTATTCCGGTGATACTGTTGAAGTTACAGAATATACCACCAGTGATTACTGGTACGTCTATTCTCCAAAACTGAACAGATCCGGATACGTAAATAACGATTACCTGTATTTCCTCTCATCACAGCCGACAAGTTCGTCCGGTTCTTATACTGTCAGTGTTGCCAAGGGTTATCTGGCTTTGCGTTCTGCAAAGGCTTATGACTCTTCCAACGAGATCGGACAGTTATACTCCGGTGATACAGTAACAGTTTCTGACAGCAGTGATCCTCAGTACTGGTATGTCTATTCTCCGAAACTGAACTTATCCGGCTATGTAAATAAAGATTACTTATATTACAGTGGCGATACTGCTGCCAGTGCACAGAGTTCTTCCGGAGATTCAAGGACTGTCAGTGTTGCCAAGGGTTATCTGGCTCTGCGTTCCGCAAAAGCTTATGATTCCTCCAATGAGATCGGACAGCTGTATTCCGGCGATACAGCTCAGCTTATCGACACCAGCGATTCCCAGTACTGGTACGTTTACTCTCAGAAGTTAGGAAAAAACGGATATGTAAATAAAGATTATCTGATTGGCGGAACAACCACATATGCCACCAGAACAGTCAGTGTTGCTACCGGTTATCTGGCTCTGCGCTCTGCGAAGGCTTACGACTCTTCCAACGAGATCGGACAGTTATATTCCGGCGATACAGTTCAGCTTGTGGATACAACTGATGCACAGTACTGGTATATTTACTCCCAGAAACTCTGCAAATATGGTTATGTAAATAAAGATTATTTATATTAATCTTTTTCGTAACACTATAAACAGTTACGCTTCTTTACATTCACTATATACAACAAAACAGAAAGGACTCACAGTTATGAGCCCCAAACGACAGGTTAACCATAACATTCGTAAACACTTTAACACAATCATTTACAATATTTCACGCTACGCGGAAATTGCTCTTTCTATCGTAATTCTGCTGGTGATCGCACTGGCAGGCTTCCGGCTGATCATGGAGGTTGCAGATACTTCTGTTATGTCCATGGATACAGAATTTTTCAGCACTTTCCTTTCTCAGGCTTTGTCTCTGGTAGTAGGCGTGGAATTTGTAAAAATGCTCTGCCAGCATTCCGCACAGACAGTTGTTGAGGTTCTGATGTTTGCCACAGCACGTCAGATGGTAGTCGAACACCTCGGGCCAGCAGAAACTCTTCTTGGCGTACTCAGTATCGCAGTTCTGTTTGCGATCCGCAAATATCTTATGACAGACAACGATGACATGAATGCTCATAACTGTCCGAAGAATACTGAAGAAAATTAAAGAAAACAAAAAACTGCA
>PPYE01030339.1_pt1 | contig 26685 bp, 24 predicted proteins | sample 1559881 | NCBI WGS metagenome assembly PPYE01 (sample SAMN08240022, study PRJNA423297) | Human gut metagenome, whole genome shotgun sequencing project. | reverse complement strand
AAGACAAGGATACCGGCAAAAAGAAAAAGCGGAGGGAGGTGCGGCGAAGAAACGCCGTTCCTCCCTCCGCAAATGGAGTATCTATCCCTGTTATGAAAGTTTGGAAAGTTGGGTAAGGATTTCTTTCACACCCTCCCATAACTGTTCCTGCCGCTGGGATATATCCTCCAAATCAGCGTCGTAAACCCGCCCGGTCTCATGCACTTTACGGGTCAGCTGATTCAAGTTGTTGCTGACGTTTGACAGTAATGGGGAAATAATTCCACCTTGTGGTGTTCCTTTCTCTGGAAAGCCAATCCCCGCAACTTCCGCTTTTAACATCGTTGAGATAATAGAGATTAATTTCTTATCCCTGATTCCGAGAGTCCAGAGTTGCTTTAACAACTTTCCGTGATTCACGTTATCAAAGAATCCTTTGATGTCTATATCTACAACATAATGCAAATGACTCATCTGCATATTTTTATAAGCTTGTGCGATAGCGTTTCCTGTACTTCGGTTTGGTCTAAAGCCATAACTGTGTTCATGAAATTTCGCTTCACAAATAGGCTCTAATACCTGTAACACGCACTGTTGCACCAGTCTGTCCATTATTGTCGGAATACCTAGCGGACGAACTTTTCCATTGCCTTTTGGTATTTCCACTCTACGAACACTCTGCGGTCTGTACCATCTGAATTTTTCCTGTATCTTACTTATTAACTGCTCGTCAGACAACTTTTCAATGTCATTGATTGTCTTTTTATCTGTTCCCGGTGTATGACTTCCATGGTTTTTCTTCAAATTTCTATACGCCATACGGATATTTTCCGGCATTAATTACTTCTATGAGATTGCAAAATTCTTTTTCATCCTTGCTATCCCTGTATAACCTGTCCTGAATATCCTGAAAATCATAGTATTCTGCATGTCTTAGCTTTGCTTTCTTCAAAGCCCGTTTCTCTGTTGTCATAGTCGGCTCACTCCTTTCGGATTCGCCTTTCTTAGTCCTACTCGAACCTATGATGTCTGTTAATAATGCTCCTTTCATCTTATTCATCACATTCTTGACTACAGCCCGTCCCTCCACCGCTTACTTTTTTCACGGTTTCTAAATCCTGTTATCGCTAACGGACACGGTACCATGGCTGCTCTTTCCTCCCATATTAAGAAAAGTTATACCACACCCCTCAAATAGTGACATGGTTTTCCTTTTCATGCTTCACAGCGTGCAATCGCTCCACATCCAGGACTTTCTACGTTCTGATATTCTTATCTTTGCATAATTCTTTTAGGCTGCCCTTTTTGCCAGTGTGCTTGGCGATGCCTGTAACACCGCAAGGTTTTTCATTGCGACCGCCTTACTCGACCTCACACACACCACTTTCGTGGCAACGGCATTTCTACCGTTCTTTCTTCTTGACACTTTCATTCGGGTTTTTGTCAGTGGTAGTCAGCCACATTCTTGCCATGAGAACTTTATAGACCCCCGACCTATAGACCGCACCATCCACCTCTGGACAGCTTTCCACAACAGCGTATTGCTTGTTTGGGCGGTTCTCAGCCGACTTTAACGTGCTGTGACAGCTCAGGATATTGCACTCCTTTGCCTCCAACGTAGTATTAGGTGAGTGTTTCTGGGCGTTACTCCTTCATTCCACTCTTCAGAATATCAGTTAGAGAAAACTCTGTTTTCTCCGCTACTTTTACCTCCTCACAGGGCATAGCCCCATTTATAGTTTATTTCGCTACACTGTCGCAGAACACCAGCTGGGTCAGCTTGTCAGCTTCGCCATCCCGCCAGATCTGCATGATGTTGTCCACGCACTGATTGACCTTTGTTCCGGGTTCGTCCGGCAGCATCTGGTTGACAATCCTCTGGTCCAGCCCCAGTTTGCGGCCATCCGAGGTAATCTTGAGCATATTATCCTGGGACGGGTCAACGCTGCCGCTGTGGACCTTGGAGGCGCGCTCCGAAAGGGCTTTGACCATTTCCTGCTGATGTTCGGTAGGCTGCGCCACGATATTGTGGTATTCCACTTCCGGGGTAGGAAGATTTAACTGGTCGGCGGTCTTAATGTCGGCCACTTCTTTGAACAGGTTCATCAGCTCCGGCAAATTAAAGAACTTGCTGAATCTCGTTCTTGCCCGGTATCCGGTTCCCTCCGGTGCCAGCTCCAATGCTGTGACGGTCTCCCCAAATCGGGAAGCCCAGCAGTCAAAGTGGGTCATGTTCAGCTCTTACAGGCGTTCATACTGAAGGTAACGCTGCATGGTGTAAAGCTCATAAGGTAGGAAACGCCACGCCATACTTCCTTTCGTCAGCGGTCTTGGCGTAACCCCCTCCAGAATTATAGAGTTTTGATAGGTTGTTACCGTCTGTCGGCTCATACATGTGCAAGAATCCCTATAACTAATTTTTTCATATCTTATCCTGACTGTTGAATGAATTAGATGATTTATACTGGCTGTATAAGTTTTACAGTTATGTTCCTTTTGTATTTTCATGGCCTGGCCAGTTCGCAGAGGCTTTCTGACCAAAAGTTTCACGTCACCGCAGCACACGCGGCTTAGTCAGCATTGGAAGCGGCCGTCTTATGCCGTTTCTTTCATGAAAACGTTTTAAGTATACCATAAAATCAGGTCAAAAAACAGAGGAAGCTGTTCTTCAGATACGCTGAAATGAAGAAGCTGCTTCCCCTATTTTTATGTATGTTTCCTATTTATCCATATTTTCAGCAAAGTCTTCTATTGAAGCGGCTTTAATTGCTTCCTTCAGCCAGTTCTTCAACCGTTGCAAATCAGTCTCCTCCAGGAGCCTTCTGCGCAGTTCCTCCGGAACTGTACCAAGTTCTTCCAGTATTTCAAGAATACTTTCCGCTCTTCCCATAACCCTTCCTTTGACTTTTCCTGCTTTGTTACCGTCCTCCCAGCTGTACTCCTTTTCCTTTGCTAAAAAGCGTTCTTCATTGAATTCCGCCCACATTAATTCCTCCACCTCCGCTCTCTGTGTTCGCAAAATATCCGCAAGAACTCCCTCTTTCATACAGATATCCACCGCTTGCTTTACAGCTTCCTCCAGTTGTTCTCCTGCAGCAAGGCGTTCCCTGATGCGTTCCACAAACACCGCATATTCCCATAATTTCCGGCAATTGTCCATCAGCTCCCGATTATGGCCCAGATTAATATTCAGCATCAGCGCACTGCATTCCAGGGAAGGCTCCGCCGCCAGCCCTTCCGGCAAATAATAGGATTCCGACAGCTTTAAAACCATGCGATCAGGCAGCTGTGCCGTTCCATTATAAAAAACCAGATATTGAGGTAACGGCAGCATCAGCCTTCTGCTTCCATATAAATCCCCTCCGGAAGCATCCACATACTTCCTGTATATATCCGCTAAATAGAAAACTCCCCGGAGCGGCATGTTGGGACAATAGGTACTCTGATGCTCATATAAATTCAGCACATCGTCAAGCAGGAAGGACAGATCATTTTTCATTCCCATATACAAGACATCATCTAACGTCGTAATCTCTAGTGCCTCAGCATCCTTATACTGTGTACCTCTCACGGCATTATATAACGCTAAAAGTTCTTCCTTACTGCTGAAAATCAACCGGAATAAACGGTCCTTATAAACTCTGTTCACTTTTACGTCCAATTAATTACCTCCATTATATTAATATTTTTTCTACAATGCAATAGTAAGTTACTTATTTTTATATATATAATTACAATAAACTGATATATCAAAGAAAAAACTCAACTTTTCTTTTCAGTGCCTTTTCGCTCTTTTCACCATCAGCTGTCATTATAATAAGCAGCTCTCCTTCATAAATACCTTCTACGATTCCGCATAAGAGCATAAACTCCCCCGTCCCGCAGCGCATATCCCGGAGTTCTCCAAGCATTACTGCAAATACGCCATTTTTCCTGCCGATTCTTGTTACCGAACGCAGGCGATATTTATCATCTTCTCCCTTTTCATAAAGAAGAGCCGGCCTGACAAAAAACAGTAATACTATTGCAAGAAGCAGTAAAAATACTGCTGCGCATATCACCGCCTTCAGTATTCTCATCCAGCCTGCTTGCTCTGCGCGGCAGTTTTCAGGGTTAATGCTGCATAACGGGCAGTCCGGATTATTCTTTTTGCATCTGGTAAGGCAGATACATTCCGCCGGCTCTTCCGTTTCTTCCAGGGCAGACACTACCTTTTCATCTGCTCCCTCATTTCTTTCCTCCGCAATATACGTTTCTTTTTCCGGCTTATCTTTCTTCGGTTTGTGCTTACGATCCGGCTGCTTCATATTATTATCTGAATTATCCGGTTTCTTTTTTCTTCCGGGTTCTTTTCCTGCGCCTTTTTCATCTGATAAGTCAGGTTCTAATAGTGGATTATCTGTTCCGCCATCATCAGGCGCAGTAACAGTTTCGTTATTATCCGTATCGTTATTATCCGTTTGGCCGCCGTCCGGCGCTCCGTCTTCATTGCCGCCGTTGCTGTTCCCGCCGCCTCCCTGATTTCCTCCGTCGCCGCCCTCGTCCGGTATCTGCATACGCCGCAGGGTAAATGAAGCTTCCGTAATATTTTCCAGTCTGTCTCTCACATAAAAATGATAGGTGCCCGGTTCGCTGAATTCATATTCTCCTATATCCGTCCATTCCTCGCCATCTGTTGAAAAGGCCTTTCGGGCCAATCCGCAGCCAGAGGCGCCATCCGGCTGCAAATCCTGCGCTTCCAGAATAATCCTTGCCTTACCATACAGCCATAGCTGTGGTTTCTGGGTAAAACTGAGCCTTGGGCCGGTTCTGTCAATATTAGCCACACGGATTTCCCCTGTGGCCTGATTGCCGAAGCCATCCCTCACTGCTATATGAAAGGTACCGTTCTCCTTCACCTGTAACCTTTTATCCTCCGCCCAGGTCTTCCCGCCGTCACAGGAATATTCTTTTACACCGGCCCCCGGCAGGCCGGCATTATTTTTATCCGATGCATCCACAACTATGATGCATTCACGGCTCCAGCCCTCCGGTTCCAGGGACAAGGTAAATTCCGGCGGGGTCGTGTCGATATTCTGAATATCAATCGTCTGCTTTGCTATATTCCCGGTTTTGTCTCTCACTGCAACCGTAACGGTACCGTTTTCCCTGATATCGATTTGGCTGCTTTTTCCCCAGGTTTTACCGCCGTCAAAGGAAAACGGTTCCTCTGCCAGGCCGCTTCCCGCTCCGCCATCCGGCTGGAGATCCTCGGCCTGGACTGTCACCCGGTTTACCCGGACATTAGCCGCGGTGTCCCAGCCAATATGGATTTTGGGCGCCGTGTTGTCTATCGTATTAATTACCAGGCTCTTTTCCCCTTCATTGCCCAGTTTATCCCGCACCTTAATCAGATAAGTATCGTTTTCCGTAAATGTATGTATGTTCTCCTTCCAGGTGGCTCCCCCGTCAAAGCTGTAACCCGCTTCAGCGATTCCGCATCCCGGATTGCCGTTTTCCTGGAGGTCCTGTGCTTTTACGGTTACCTCCACACCGCCGCCGGTCCAGTCTCCGGCATAGGTAAGCTCCGTAATCTCCGGCCCCCTTCTGTCTATATTATTGACAGCAACAGATACCTCCGCTTCCGCAGAATTGTTGTTGCTTCCGGCATTCAGCCTGCAGGTATAGGTTCCGTTGCTTTCCACAGATAATTCATTCTGTGCGGACGGAGCCCCTCCATTCCAGATAAAGCTGTCGGAGGCAACCGCAATGCTGCCTTTTATTTCATACCCTGCTTGCAGCTTCACTTCTCTTGTCCACTGCGTGGTATCCGGACGCACCGTCAATACCGCAACCTCCGCTCCCTCCGTTTCACCGCAGGACATTTCATAGCCCGTCACCTCGCCTTCATGGCTGCAGTCCAGTTTTTTATCTGTATGCGTAGTACTGTCGTAGCCTTTGAAGCCGTCCGTTCCCGGACCGTGGTGTTCTGTAAAATGTATCTGTGTGTATTGATCCGCCGCACCGCAGGCGCTGTGTTTTTTAATGACATTCTGATAGATTTCATGTACCTGTCCATGGCAGTCGCAGTATGCATCCCCCTGCGACCAGAAGCCGCCGTTCCCATGTACGGTAACCGTACAGCTGACGGTACGGTAACATCCCTTCTCCTCGGAATGCTCATGAAACAGTTCCCGGAAGCAGCTTCCTCCGTTCTCCTCACTGCCTTCATGTCGATGGACTATGGACGCGGATACGCTGCCGTCCGCTTCTTCCGCTGATATTTTAAATCCGCCCAGGCCCGCCGTTATCAGTGCCAAACATAGAATGCCCGCCATAATCCCCAGCCAGGCTGTTTTTCTTATCGTTTGTAATCCCATAGGATACCTCCTTCATTGTTGTGTAAATTGAGATTCTAAAGTCCCTTAAAGGGTTGATAAAATCCCTTAAATGGTTGATAAATAAATCTAAGCACCAAAAGCATATTTAAGCGCAAAACCAAAAAATAAGCGCAAAAAATACACCAGAAGCTCAGTCCATAGGCATCTCTCCCTTCTTTTGTCCGACCTGTTCCGTAAAAATTGGAATTCATACCGGCTGATTCGCCATGATGCCGTCTTACATACGGCCTTTGAAATGGAAAAACGGATTACCGGGAAATGGTAACCGCCGTGAAAATACTTTATCACAAAATCATTCATCCCGCAAGCTGTTTTTTACATCAAAAAATATGTAAAACCAGATGCCATATAACTATAAAAAGGCTTGAAAAAAGCTACAGTATAGAACCGAAAATGTATTTTCCCAAAACTATTCAGTTTCTTCGCTGATACAGCCAAAATCCGTCCTCAACCACCTTCGCCGATGGATTTTGGCATCCCTGAATCACTCTCTTACGAGCAATACAGTAAATGCGCTGCCCCGCTTAACAGTAACTTTACCCCATATTATATAGCATAATCCTGCATAAAAAACAGCGGCAGGGAAAGAACTTTACTTCCGTAAAATTTCTCCCCGCCGCCGCTGCTTTCACCGCCGCATAAAGAGTTCTTCTCCTCTGCCGGTGCCTGCGTCAGCCAGAGAAGCTAACCAATGAAGCAGAATTATTCCCACAATCACAGTTATTACAAGCGTCGCATATTCCCCAAATCCATCCCTGTTTTTTCCCCGGGCCCCGTTCAAAAACGGAATGCCGAGTACGATGGCAAAATACCAGAATACCGGTACCGCCCATTTGATTCGTCTGCGTTGGCGTCTTACCTCCCCTGCAACTATCCCCGCCATAAAATCCGCCGCCTGATAAATCAGCAGCAGCGCCATAAAATAAACCACAATCCCAATCAGCGTATGGAGACGTTGTGCCGTCAGCCACCCGCCTCCGGCCAAAACACCCTCAAGCCGAAGCGGCAGATATATGGCTACCATTGACAAAAACAGTAAACAGATAGGAAAATACCATGCTTCCCACCAGCCAAATAGTCTTTTTCTTTCCTGTTTTCATCCGGTGTATGCAGCCGTAAATAAGCGCTGCCATGCTCACAAGCATAAACTGGACGCCGGAACAGGAGGCGGCAATGATAAAACGCAGTTCATGATTTACATAGCCCTGCTGCGCTTCATAGGCAAAGGAAGCCCTTTTGCCAAACCTTCCGTAAATAAAAAAATACCCCGGGCTGCAGGGCCTTTTCCGGTAAAGGAATGTCCGCCGCAGTAAATCCGGGATATTTTTTCCTGTCCTGCAGCTGTTTAAGAAAAAACCGCCGCAGGATTCATTTTTCAGTTTATTCAGGCCGTCCTGCCCGCATATCCGGCAAATAACTGCCTGATATCATACCACCTGATACTTCGCCACATAAACAGGGAAGCTGTCCGTTCCCTTGATTTCCTTATCGGCAGTAATGGTCACATTCTTATCCGAGATAATGTATTCCACATTCACTCCCGGTTCAATCACGGTATCCTGCATCAGCACACAGTTCTTTACCTTTGCGCCCTTTCCTACCCTGACGCCACGGAAGAGAACGCTGTTTTCCACTTCCCCTTCTATGATACAGCCGTCAGCGGCCATAATATTTTTCGCCTTCGCTCCTTTTATATAGCGGGTTGGGTTGTCGTCACGGATTTTGGTGTAAATATGGTTGCCGCCGAAGAGCGCGTCCAGGTTTTCCTCGTCCAGAAGCTTCATATTTTCATCGAAATAGCTCTTAATACTGCTGATACGCGCAATATAACCGCCGAACTTATAGCCGCGCACATTCAGCTTATCCAGCTGGGGCGCCAGGATATCCCGCTCAAAATACACATAGCCCCTGACAAACGCGGCGGAGATCTGGCTGATCAGCAGCTCCCTTTCAATAATATAGATATTCAGGGACAGGTTCTGAATCCCCGGCTCCTCCGGATTGATCTGGATTTCCCTGACACATCCGTCCTCGATATCCAGGGTATAGTACAGATCCTTATTCACATCGAAGGGTTTGATCAGCCCCTCCGGGATTTCCTCCTGGGCATAGGCCAGGGTCACATCGGCGCCGCTTTCAATATGGGCATTCAGCATGGCCTTGAAATCAAAATTGGCGGCCAGGTTAGCCTCGGACATAATCACGTATTTTTCCTTCTGATCCTTCAGAAAGTCCAAAATGCTTGCCAGCGCCTCCACACGTCCGTTGTAGACCTTCACCGTTTTTTCCGCAAAGGGGGGGACGATGTTCAGCCCGCCGTTTTTACGGGTCAGATCCCATTCACGCCCGGAACCCAGATGGTCCATAAGAGAATGGTAATTCTTGCGGACAATCACGGAAATGTTGTCAATTCCGGCATTAACCATGCTGGACAACACAAAATCAACCATCCGGTAACGCCCTGCAAAGGGAATGGAGGCCATCAGACGCTCCGCAACCAGTTCAGGTACCAGGGAATCATAGCTGTTGGGAAAAATGATGCCGAGTGCATTTGCATTGGAGTTTACCATTCTACTTCACCGTCCTTTACAATATGATCGATCATGGCATTGGGGCCTATCTTGGCGCCGTCGCCGATATACACACCTGCCCCCACCGTGGCCACGCCGTTTTCCGCGCCCTCAGGCATGGCTCCCACTTCGGCATTTTCACCGACAACCACATTTTCCGCAATGATGCAGTGCTTAACCACCGCGCCCGCCTTGATCACCGTGCCGCCCATAACAACCGCATCCTCCACATCTGCGCCAGGCTCCACAATAACGCCGGCAAACAGGACCGAATGCTTCACATGGCCGCCGATACGGCAGCCGTCCGTAATCATGGAATTCTCCACCTCAGCCTCGGAAGAAATCTTGTGGCCGGTCATACCGCTGTTCCTGCTGTATATTTTCCAGTTATCGTCAAACAGGTTGATTCCGCTGTGCTCCGGATCCAGGACCTCCATATTGGCCTCCCACAAAGAGGCGATGGTTCCCACATCCTTCCAGTATCCGCTGAAATGATAAGCATACATCTCACGGCCATCACGCAGCAGGCTGGGAATAATGTTGTTGCCGAAGTCATTCTCCGATTCCGGATCCGCCTCATCCTCTATGAGATACCTCTTAAGCACGTCCCAGTTGAAAATATAGATACCCATGGAAGCCAGGTTGGATTTGGGATTCTTCGGTTTCTCCTGGAATTCGGTGATCTTATCGTTCTCATCCGCCACCATCAGACCGAAGCGGGAAGCCTCCTCCCAGGGCACTTCCATGACGGCCACGCTGAATTCCGCGCCCTTTTCCTTATGGAATCTCAGGAAATCACTGTAATCCTGCTTGCATATCTGATCTCCTGAAAGAATAATCACATATTCCGGATTATAGCGTTCAATAAAAGGAATGTTTTGATAAATCGCATTGGCAGTTCCCTTGTACCAGTCCGATCCGGATGCCTTCTGGTAGGGCGGCAGGACATGCACTCCGCCGTAAAGACGGTCCAAATCCCATGGCTGACCGTTTCCTATGTACTCGTTGAGCACCATGGGCTGATACTGGGTCAGGATTCCCACCGTATCAATACCGGAATTCACGCAGTTGGATAACGGGAAATCGATGATACGGTATTTTCCGCCAAAAGGAACTGCAGGTTTGGCCAGCTTCTGCGTCAGGGCATACAATCGGGAGCCCTGGCCGCCGGCAAGAAGCATCGCAATCATTTCTTTTGCCATAAATGTTTCCCCCTGTTTTCTAATTTCTTATGTTAAAATTGTACCACATAATGACAATTACCGACAGCCTTTTGTGCAATTTAAGCAAAAATTTTTAGCTGTTTTTCGACCGTACATTTACAATTCCAGCCCGGGGTGTTATTCTTTTCGTAAGAAAAGGAATTCTGCGGCGCAGAATATGGGTAAACTTACAGATGGCAATCAACAAAGCGATGCGCACCGTCCTCAAGGCGCTGTCCTACGGCGACATTAACGTACAGTCCTCCGGGGCTTTTGCCAATATCAAGGCAATCGATCCGCTGAAGCGTTTTTACAGGACCATAGACACGAAGATCTACAATGGAGACTATGAGGTTCCCACCCGCATCTATCTGCCCGGCGGGGGCGAATTCATGCCGCAGCAGCAGATCCTGATCTACCCCGCCGTAAACAGCGATTACTCGGAAGCCTCCCCTTTCCCCTCCGTGCAGGAAAACGGAACTGATTTCCTGCTTACCAGGCAGAAGCTCTGCCAGTATCTGGAATATTACCAGGGTACGGAGGCCGACCGGCTGAATCCTTATTTTGCCCCCATCCTTGCACAGGATCTCTCCCGTCAGCCCCGGACGCTGATACTTACGTCCCAGTTCGATCCCCTGCGGGATGAAGGGGAAGCCTACGGAGAACGGCTCCGGGAAGCCGGAAATGAAGTGGAAATCCACAGAATCAAGGATGCGCTGCATGATTTTTTCGCCCTTGGCATCAAATATTACCACGTACAGGAAATCCTCACCCTCATCAATCAATTTCCAGCAATAAAAAAGATACGCGGGTTTTCCGCTTTTACTGTGAATTAAAGGAGCCTGTGGAAGGTAAAGCCCTGCAGGCGGCCCTGGATAAAACCATGGAAAAATATCCGGTTTTCCTGTCCGTCATGCGCAAAGGCCTGTTAGTGGTTTTCCTTCTCCTGCATCGCCGCTGCCTGCGCCGCGGTAATGGTGAATCTGATTTTCACGCCCTCCCTGCGCTGGTCCGTCTATGTCATCGGCGGCGCCCTGAGCATGTGGCTCGCGCTTGCCCTGGGCTTTTTCAAACGGCATAACCTGCTGAAAAACGCCGTCTGGCAGATGCTTCTTCTGCCTACCGTATGTGTGATCTGGGATCTGTGCACAGGCTGGCACGGCTGGTCCGTTGACTATGTGCTTCCTGCGGTCTGCATGCTTATCCAGCTTTCCATGCTGATTATCACAAAGGTACAGAAGCTGCCGGTACAGGAATATATGATCTATTACATTTTAGCCGGCCTTATCGGCCTGCTTCCCGCCCTGCTGCTGGCGCTGGGCGCAGCGCAGGTGGTATATCTCTCCGTGCTCTGCGGCGGCATCAGCTTCCTGATGCTTACCGGCCTGCTGATCTTTAAAAGCAGGGATATGTTTACGGAATTGTACAAAAAACTGCATTTTTAGGCCTGCTTCTCAGGCTGTTTTGTGATGGAAGGCCACATATGGCATATCCAACCGCCATGAACACAGGGGCAAATTACTGCCGGGAAACAGAGTCCTTCCCTTCGCCCGATAAAAATAATGCCTCCGGACACCAGCTGTCCGGAGGCATTATTTTTCGTTGTAATATTTTCTCTTTTTGTATTAAAAGCACAAATTTTTATCTTTTGTTCTGTTTTCTTCCTAACATTTTCCTGAGGAAGGGTTCTCCCTTCACAAATATCTGTCCGAAGTTCTCACAGTTGTAAAAACGCTCTGTGGTCACCCATTCCGGGTACATGTTTTCCTGCTTAACAATCAGGGAATTGTCTGTGATATCAAAACTGAATGCGTTCATAACATAACCTCCTCCGGTACGTCTGCTTACGTTCCTTTTCAATTACAATATATAATTATATGGACTTTTCGTCCATAATCTGGTAGTCTGAAAAAAACGGCATTTTTATGTACTATCAGTACATATTTTGAGGTTCTGGCTGCATTTACATCAAAGCATGGGGGGAAATTGTATGGCAATCCGATTCTGGGAAATTTACGAAGAGACAAAAGAGAAGTATAAGCTGCGCATTTTAGCTGGAAAAAATGGGATGGACAACGTAATCGGCTGGGTGCACATGCTTGAGGATGAAACAATAATCAACCGTTTCAGCGGAGAGGAGCTGGCTGTCACCACCGGACTGAAGGCCCGGATTGACGGCTGGCTGCTTCATCTGGTCGCTTCCATGAAAAAGGCGGAAAGCGCCGGCATCATCATCAACACGGGAATGTATCTCAAGCAGGTGCCCCGGGATGTTATCGACTGGTGCGAAGCGCACAATTTTCCCCTTCTTGAAATGCCCTGGGAAATCTCCATCACCGAGCTGACCCAGGATTACTGCATGCGCATCATGCAGCAGGTGAGGAAAGAGGAACAATACGGAATCATGTTTGAACGGCTACTCAAGGGTAAGGATGTCCCTGATGACTTCCTGGAGGAAATCGGGATACGCTACCATCTGGACGGCACCTTCCGTCTTTTCTATATGCAGCCCCAGTATACGGCGGAGGAAAAGATTCTGTTCCGCCAGGCCGCGCTGAAGCTGGAGAACGTGTTCGGCCTGTGGCAGAACGGGACGAAAATTCGCTATCCCTATTTTCTCATGGACGTAAAGGAATACTACGTCCTGGCCGTCAATGATTTCCCGGAGGAATCCGTGGCGGAACTGACCTCACAGATCCGGACCATTTTTTCCTATTTCTTTGAAAGGAAACAGCTTTGCCTGGGAATTGGCCCGGAATGCCACGGCATACGGAACTTAAGCCGCGCGCTGGGCCGCGCGCGTATTGCGGCCCAGATGGCTCTGCGCATGGAAAAGGATGTGGTTGACTTTGATCAGATGGGCTTTTTCGGCATCCTCTTTTCCTCCGATGATCCGGAGATTTTAAAGGACTATGCCGACAGGCTGCTTGGTCCCCTGGAGGAATATGACCGGCTTCATCATTCCGGCAGCGGCGAAACCATCGGCTATGTGGAAACCCTGCGCAGCTATATCGCAAATGACCGCAGCCTGATCGGGGTTTCCAGGGACACCTACACCCACCGGAACACGGTAAATTACCGGATCCAGAACATAAAAAGGCTTCTGGACAATGAGCTGAAAACTACTGCCGATCTTTTTCCCTATCAGGTTGCTTTTTGTATCCGGGATATGAAATTATAGCGTACGGATCACTTTGCAGGGATTTCCAACGGCTAGGCTCCTGGGCGGTATGTCCTTTGTGACAACACTGCCCGCTCCGATTACGCTGTCCGCTCCGATTGTTACGCCCGGCAGTATAATGGCCCCGGTGCAAATCCAGACGTTGTCGCCAATCGTAATCTTACCGCTGTCCATAAGCTTACCGTTTACGTTCATGAAAAAATTTTTGCCTACCGTAGTATTGTAGCCATATGTACAAAAAAGCGGCTGCTCCACGACACAGTTTTCCCCCGCTTTGCCCAGCAGGCCGCGTATGGCTTCCTGCCGCGCCTCAAGATCCAGCGGATGCAGATTGTTGTACTCGTACAGCTTTTTTACAGTCACTGCACGGTCCGCCACAAGCTCTGGGTCGCCGGGCTGATATAACAGGCCTGCATATGATTTTTCTTTTTCCGTCATTTTGCTCCTATCCGCGCTTAACCGCGCCTGTAGATTATGATGCCTGAAGGTTGGGCGATTGAAGCGTACTTCTTTCTATACCTTCCTATTATAAATATTTGGCAGTTGCGCTTTCAGTATACTACAGATGCTTCATGAATGGCAGGGCCATCCATGGAGATGTGTTGTTGTACCTTTGCCACAAAAACCTGCATATCCCCTTCACACAGATAGGGATATTCCCGATCCAGATCTTCGTGAGGCTCTCTGTAAAAACCCGTAATATAAATTCTGCGTCTGTCAAAAGCATCCCCGGCAAACTCCTCCATAAAACAGTTCTGAAAACCAACCGCATTTTCATACTCCAGGAACGGTTGGAAATCAGGGTGGTTTCTGATAAAAAGATGGTCCAGATCGTACCAGTCCTTTTTGAAGGTCCATATAGCCTCCATCCTGTCCCTGTCGTAAAGTTCCCGGTGCTTTTCTATCGTCGGATACACCACTTCATCGCGCCACAGCTCATCCGTAAGCAGGTGCACATAGTATCCGAGGAAAAAGGATTTCGCCTTTTCTCCATAGGCAGCCCATTTTTCCCCGGTCATATATTTATTCAGGAATTTAGGGATATCAATCTCTCCGTCCGTTTTAAAATGCGAGGTATTGGTATCCGGTGTAAAAACCGACCAGTCCTCATTGGGAACGCCGCTGGCAGGAGCGATATTACCCACAATAAACTCCTGCCGTTCCAGCTTGGGAAATACTTCAAGCATCTGTTCCGCAACTCTTAAATGAACCATCCATGTTGCCATTATTTTTCTCCTCCTATTTTTATGGTAATCATTCCGCTGCCGGGTCTTCCACGATTCCTATAAATATAGGAAGATCCGTTTCCTTATCTACAATGGCATAAAGGAAGGGGCGGTCCAGAATCACATTTTCAGTTACCGTATATGCTCCTCCGGCCTCCATTTCCACTACCGTGGCCGCCCCGGCTTTTGTCCCCAGCTCGTCCACTTCAATATACGTCTTATGAAGTATGCGGCTGATACTGATATTCCCGCCTTCACAGCTGCCGATTCCTGAAAAATCAGCAAGACCGGAATCAAAGGCCAGCGGCATTCCCATTCCTGCCAGGGTATCCGACAGCTCCAGGCTCGATTCTCCCTTAAATTTGGGAAGCGCGGTTTCCACTGCCGCTTCTGCAGGGCTGGTAAACATATTCCGCAATGCTTCCCCATCCAGCTGCCTGATATATTCCTGCAAAGTCCATCCTTCCTCCGGGAGAATCGCTGCAAAGTAGTATCCTGATGCATAGGGCCTGCAAAAACCAACAGCGTGTTCTCCCTTCAAAAATACGGATTCCATGGAATACATCATGGGAACCTCGCTTTCGCTGCCATCCTCCTTCGTGAAAGTCCCGTTCCCCACCTGACTGGATTGATAGGGTTGTTCCCATTTTGCATCGAATGCCGCTGCATTTACAAGATACATGATGGCTTCCCTGGGAATTCTGTCAAGGATGTCCTTTACCATTCCGTCCGTATTCTGTTCCACCCATTGATTCAGCTCCTTGCAGGCGGCTTCATCGAAGGGAGCGCCATAAACTGATGCCCCGGATTCCAACGCATTTCGTTTCAGGAACTCAGCATCCGGCTGAAACTGTTCATTTTCCGTGTTGATCCAGACCGAATTGGCCAGCTTCATTTCGGCGCCGTCCGCACTTGGCAGGCCTTCCGCCCAGGAAAGCAGCTGTTTTCTCCCCTGCTCCGGCTCCATTCCCGGATACATGGTCATGCCCATCTGCTCCAATGTCCCTGATCCTGCCCCAATCCGCGTCATTTCCAGCGCCTGAAGGACGGAAATAGGCGCAATCATGAGATTGCGCGTTCCATCAGCCTGCGCGGCGTCGGCAGCTTCTCCGCTGGATTCTGCCTCGATGGTTTCTTCCTCGTTGTTTTGTATCTCGCTGGTTTGTACTTCATTGGTTTGTATCTCGCTGTTTACGGCATCCCTGAGCAGCCCAAGAGAAAATTCACAGTAAGCCCGGGCGAAATCTTCTCCGATCTCTAGGGTTTCATTTTTTTTGCTTCCGCTGCGGTATTCCTTTGTCAAATCCATGGTTGATGCAGGCAGCTGTGAGGCTTTTCCGCAGGCGGGAACTGCCGCTGCAACAAGGGACAGCAGCAAAAGGAGAACCGGCAGTCTTTGTGTTCCGGAACATTTGATACGTTTTTTCAGCAGAAATGTTTTTTTATGGTTTGCTGGAGATTTTCTTTTCATCATTCCTCCCATCTGCACATGGAACGCGCGGGTGTTTCTTGTTATGTACTCATCTGGCCCGGCTGTATTACTATTTTAAAGAAAGGCGCATTATCCGATTAGCCGGAAAATCCGTCCTGATTTCTTCTCTTTTTTATTTTACCATAAACAAACTTTTTTGCATTTTTTATTGGGAATATTAATACAAAATTAAAAGAATCATAAGTTGTGCTCAGCTTTTGCCTCCATCGACGGCAAGTGTTCCACAAACCGTCTGTACATCCTGTAAAAATGAGCCCTATTGGAAAATCCGCAGGCTTCGACCGCCTGCCGGATACTGCAGTTTTCCGCCAGAAGCATCAACCGCATGCCGTCGCAGCGAACAGAATGTATCGCCATTACAAAAAAGGCGGAGGAAAAAACCTTCATGTTTTTGCCCGCCATGTGCTTCGTTATTCCGGATTCTACCAAAGAATCAAAGAGGTTCAGGAGACGATAGAAAGCCATTTGATTGTGAAAGCTTGTGAGAAATCAAGAAAGCTGGATGGGGAATGTGTCCCGGTACATGGGAACGACCTTTAATACCGGAAGTATCAGGGGATAGATAAATGGCCCCGGCAGAGGCGCCGCGCTGTTTTTTCAGGAAACATCGCGGCCTGCCGCCAGCTCCGACAGCTGATCCAGAACGCTTTTTCCGCCGTTCAGCGTTATGCTGCCCACCTTATCGCAGATTTTTTCCAGATACTCCATTTCCTTCAGGCGCATCAGCGTCCCGTTCTCTTCCATCAGCTTCGCCGTGTTCAGAAGGCTCCTTGTGGATGCCACCTCCTCCCGGCGCATGATGACGTTGGCCTGGGCCTTTTTCTCCGCTACCAGGACGGTGTTCATGATTTCACGGATTTCTCCCGGGAGGATGATGTCCTTGATGCCTGCATTTACGATTTCCACGCAGTATTCCTCTTGTCCCGCCTTCATTTTTTCCAGAATGACAGCAGACAGCTCTTCTTTCTGATTGAGCAGTTCATCCAGACGGAAACGGCCTACCTGTTCCCTGAGCAGCAGCTGGGCCCTGGTGTAGAGGAGGCCTGATACGCCATCCACCTTTTCCACCAGTTTTTCCGGATTGGTGATCCGGTAGTTTACCACCAGGTTCAGGCGGATGCCCACCTTGTCGGCGGTAAGGATTTCCTGTCCTGAAATATCCAGCTGCTGGATTTTCATGTTGAAAATCTTGCAGGTTACTTCCCGTCCGTAATTCCAGAAATAATAGGTGCCCGTGGCCAGCCTTTTTTCGTAGTGCATATCAAAATACAACAGACCTGTTTCCCCATCCTTGATGGTGATTTTTTTATAGAATTTTACAGGCATCAGGTCCATATAGATGCGGGGAAGGGTGTCTTCCATGCAGGGCTGGGTGATATCCACCAGTTTGAATTCGTTTTTTTCATAAACGTTCCAGAACAGGGTTTCCGCCTTTGTAAGCACTTCCTTGTATGCCCCGTTGACAAAACGGATGGCAATGCATTCGTCCGGCACAGCGGCTTTTACCACACGTGCAGAAAACTCCTTATCCTGCATGAGGATATTCTCCGGAATGCCGCAGGTTTTTACCTCCCCGCTCATTGGCACGATCTGTACGTCATAGCCAAGGGCTTTGGGATATGTATATTTACCGGCAGCCAGAAGGCGCAGAAACTTTCCGTTGCGGCAAAGATAGCCGGCTTCCTGTTCTTTGATAATATAGTGTGTCATAGCAGCACTTCCTTTCCATATTTATTTGCTGCCAGACAGCAATTTCACAACATATCAGGCACTTGGACTGATATTGGATTTTTGCTGCAGGCCGCATGATTTTTTCTTTTTTGAAAAAAGATATCTGCCCCGTCCCATCCCTTTTGTGCGGGTCCTTCCTTCAGTTTCTCCGGGACAAGGCGATCGTAAGTCCGGCGGCGCCGGCCCGTATATCGCCTCAGACAGAGGCGGGAAATCAAAGGTGCTGATTCCCGGCGCTGTTTCCAGGAAAACGGTATCCGAAGGGACGCTGGCTCAAAAGGGACTGCCTTTTTCGGAAAATCCGGCCGGTACCTGCCGTTTTGCCGGCATTTCCTTCCTTTTTCCCGGGCCGGAACGGGACAGTTCTCTTTTCCGGTTGGTTGAAACATTGATAAGATGTTTCTGAATGATTGCTATACCAGCTTAGCTACGTGACGAAGCACGGTGGGATTCGAACCCACGACACATCATGTCTTTTAGCGTATCCGTTTTTTGCGGATATCATCTATGCCCACTGCCCGGCATGCCATTCTGTCAGAGACAAACGGCACCATTGAGGCGCGCTGCAGCGTCCGGTTTTCCCGGATACGCTGCGGCAGGCGAACCTCAGGCAGTTTCAGCCTTTCACTACTCCTATGGTTTTCAGCCGTTTTACCGGCACCACCAGATCTGTCTGGTTATCCATGACCTCTTCAATATTTTTATAGGCGAAGCGGCTTTCCTCGGCCACGTCGCTCTTGTTCTTTTTTCCAAGAATCACGCCTGTTTTCTGCAGATCCAGAATTACCTCCTCGCAGGTAAAGGCCTGCATGGCGCCCTTTCTGGAATACTGGCGGCCTGCTCCGTGGGAGGAAGAACAGAAGCTGTCGGGATTTCCTTTCCCCATCACCACATAGCTGTAGCTCCCCATGGCCCCGGGAATCACCGCCAGCTCACCGTTTCCGGCCCGTACGGCGCCCTTGCGGTGCACCCACACATTTTTTCCAAAATGGTTTTCCAGCGCCGCATAATTATGGTGGCAGTTAATATCACCGGAAAATTCCAGCTGCAGATCGGTATATTTCCCAATCCATTTTTCCAGAATCGCCTTCACGGCCAGAAGCATTTTCTCCCGGTTTTCCCTGGCAAAATCCATGGACAGCTGCATCCAGTGCAGATACTGCTTCCCTTCCTTCGTATCCACTGGCAGAAAAGCCAGCCGGTACTCATCGGGCACCTCGCTGTACCATCTCCGGTTCAGTTCCCGAGCCTTTGTATGGAAGTAATCGCACACGGATTTTCCGAAATGACGGCTTCCTGAATGAAGCATCACGGCCAGATAGCCATTATCATCCTCCTGAAGCTCAATAAAATGATTTCCGCCTCCCAGCGTCCCTATCTGGAAATATCCCGCTTCCAGCTGTCCCAGAAGCTCAGCATCCTCCTCATATTTTTCCATCTCCTCAAAGGCCATATCCAGGGTATAGCACGGCATTACGGTCTTATGATGACCAAAGCCCACTGGGATATTGCGCATAATATCTCCAATAATCGCCTGCAGCAGGCTCCCGTTTCCGGTCATCCCCCCGCGGATATCCTCCACCTTAATGTTCGTTTCCGTATAAGCCATGCCGCAGCCGATATCAACGCCCACCGCATTGGGAATCACCACATCCTCCGCCGCAATCACACCGCCGATTGGCATCCCCATCCCGGTATGCGTATCCGGCATCAGGCTCACCCACTTATGTAAAAACGGAAGTCTTGAGAGATGATACGCCTGCTCCATGCACCCCTTTTCCAAATCGCTTTCCCCTTTCAGCCAAACCTTTACCGGAACCTTCATGTTATCAGGTTCATACATAACAAACATATCTTCATCCCCTTTCCAATTCTTTTTGTGTTTGTATAGGTATCTCGGTTACATGCTCATTTTATGGGTTTTGGAAATTTTTATCATTTAAAAAAAGTTGCGAGGATCGTATAATTTGAATATAGTCGGTATCCTGGGGGCGGCTGTCCGGTTCCTGTGTCCTGGCTGCATCCTCCCGGGGGTGGTGTCTGCCGGTTTTCCGGGGCGGCTGCGGGATATTTTCCAAACCATGGGAAAAAACGGTGATGTTTCTTACTGCTCCCAAACGCCGGGATTCTGCCGTCCTTAGCGGCTTGTCTGACGACACAGCCGTTCACAGCCACCACAGCCGTCAGTAGTTGTGGCTGGCTGCGGAGGAGTTTTGGCCGCGTTGGCAAAATCCCGGCGTTTGGGAACAGTTAGAAACATCCCGTTTTTGAGGTGGTTTGGAAAATATCCCGCAGCCGCCCCGGAAAACCGGCAGACACCACCCCCGGGAGGACGCAGCCAGGACACAGGAACCGGACAGCAGTGCATAGATTCGGCATTTTGAAAAATATACCCGACACAGGAGCTTTGCCATGAGCGAATTTCAGGAATTAATTAAGAATTTTGATAAAATAAGGGATTATATGCGCCAGTTCTATGTTTATGGGTTTAAGGTGCGCAGTGACTTTGATGCGAAAAGCGCCAGAACCTATGATAATGAAAGGCGGCGGGTGGAAAGCTGGCTGGGGGAGTATACAAAGGCCGGGTATACGGGGAAGGGGAAGCATGTATATATCAGCGTGGATGGGAAATCGGTGGCCGGGAACCCTCTGTTTGCCGCGTGGAAATCCAAAAGCTTTACGGATAATGATCTGCTGCTGCATTTTTTTATCCTGGATCTTTTCATGGAGCACAGAGAGGGGCTGTCGGCGGGGGATGTCTGTGATGAAATTTCAGACGTTTATGGTTGTGTGTTCGACAGCCAGACGGTGCGGCTGAAGCTTCGGGAATACGAGAAACTCGGGCTGCTCGTTTCTGAGAAAAAGGGGAAGGCGCTGGTCTACTCCACGGCAGACGGTTTTCTGGAAGGGCCGGAGGACTCCGGTATCCGGGAACGTCTGCTGGATGCGGTGAAATTTTTTCAGGAGGCCGCGCCCTTTGGCTTTGTGGGAAGCACGCTGTTAGATCAGGCCGGGGAGGAGAATTGTTATTTCCAGTGGAAGCATCACTTTATTGTACATACGCTGGAGGACGGGGTTCTGGCGGAGGCGCTGTCCGGAATCCGGGAGCGGCGGCGGATTTGCATGGATGTTAAGGGCAGCCGCAGCAGACGGATGTCTTCCCTGGAGGGCGTGCCGCTGAAGATTTTTGTCAGCACGCGGACCGGAAGGCGGTATTTATGCGTTTACCAGGAGATGGGGCGGCGTTTTAACAATGTGCGCCTGGATTGTATTGTGAAGCTGCGCCTGTTGGAGGCATGTCCGTACTATGAGGAGCTGGTTGAAAAGCTGGCGCGGAATCTGGCGCATTGCTGGGGTGTTTCCTTCGGCGGCAGTAATTCCCGGCTGGAGGATGTCGTAATCAAGCTGTGGATTGATGAAAAAAAGGAGCCTTACATTATAAACCGGCTGACCAGAGAGGGCCGGGGCGGTGAGGTTCTGAGAATACGGGAAAATGAATATCTTTACAGCGGCGCTTTTTTTGATACCAATGAAATGCTTTCGTGGGTGAAAACCTTTACCGGAAGAATTCTGGATATACAGGGCAGCAGTCAGGCATCCATAGATAAAATTACGGTTGACTGGGAACGGATGTACCGGATGTACTGCAGCGGGGATGGCCTGGGGCCTTCTGAGGAGGAAGAAAAGGACGAAGACTGCTGAGAGGACGCGGGCGTACCGGAAAGCCATAGTGTGGGAACGCGCTGCGTTTACAGGATTGCCGCAGTTTGAACCGGAATGCGGAAGGGAATTGCAATGGAATTATTTCATGAAATATACAGCTGTTATTTTGATGTGGTGCGGCGGATTCTGGCGGAGGCGCAGGATACGCCTGTTTCCGTAAAAAGGATGGAAGAAATCGCTTTGTCGCATGGCTTTCAGGAGACGGCTCTTGCCATTCTGCCGAAGCTGACCTCAGGCGCCTGGCCGTTGCTTGAGGAAGCTGGGGAAAAGGAGTATCGTTCCAGGCTTTCCCAGGCTCCCCGGACGCCGTTAAGCAGCCTGCAGAAGTCGTGGCTGAAGGCGCTTCTTCGGGATCGGCGAATCCGGCTGTTTCTTACGGATGAGGATATCGCCAGGCTGACCCGGGAGCTTTCCCATGTACAGCCGCTGTACAATGACGGGGATTTTCATTATTATGATCGGTACACGGATGGGGATCCTGTGGAATCGGAGGTGTACCGGGCACATTTTCAGACAGCGCTTTGTGCGCTGCGGGAGGGGAGAATCCTTCTGGTCACCTATGAAGGAAAGGAGGGGCAGACGCGCAGCTTCGAAGCGGCGCCTTATCAGATACAGTATTCTTCCAAGGATGATAAGTTCCGCCTCTGTTGTCTGAAGTACAGCCGCGGCGCCTTTCGTATCAACACGCTTCTGAATTTTGCAAAAATCAGGGAATGCCGGCTTTCCTCCGAACATGTCCCGGATTCTGTCACCGGATACAGATTCCAGCCGGTAAGCCGGGCTGCGGAGCCTGTGCTGCTGCAAATCAGCGGCGAACGTAACTCTCTGGAACGGTGCATGCTCCATTTTGCCAGCTATGAAAAGCATACGGAATATGATGAGGAAAACGGCTGCTGGCTCTGCTCGATCTATTATGATTCGGCGGATGAAACCGAGCTTTTGATTGATGTGCTTTCTTTCGGGCCCGTGGTAAAGGTACTGGGGCCGGAATCCTTTCTGACGCAGGTGAAGGAACGGGTGAAGAGGCAGCATAAGCTGCTTTACAGGATGGAGCTTTGAGATTTTCCTGCTTTACCGCCCTTTATCAGCTGCAGGAAGCATACCACGCTGATAAAAAGAAGCGCCGCACAAATCCACGGCCTTGCCAGCGCCCCGCCCAGGCCTGCCGCGTCGATAAGAAGGAACACGGTTATGTTCCCTATCCCATGGAATATCATGGGCGCCAGCAGGGTTCCCGTATGTTCCATCGTCCATGCAAGCACGGTTCCCAGAAACGCTGCATAGATACCCTGCACCAGATTCCCGTGATAAATTCCAAATATCAGGCCGGAAAAAACCATGGCCGCCGGAGCCCCGAAGATATCTCTTGCTTTTCCATAAATGATGCCCCGGAAAACCAGCTCCTCGGAAAAAGGCGCTGCCAGGCCGTAAAGCACTATCCCCAGCCAAAGCGGCACATCGGCCTGGGCCCGGGATACCTCCCGGAACGTTTCGGAAAACCGATCCAGCTGCAGAAATGCCATAAGGATATTCAACCCCAGCGCCAGCGCCGCCGCCATGATAAAAAACGGCAATATTTCTTTCCGTTCCGTCCGTTTTGCGGGCCGAAAATGAAGAAACGGCTTCCATAGCGCAAAACAGGCCAGCCCTCCGGTGAGAATCATAATCAGGTTTGCAAGCCCCCCGGTCAGACCTGAATTCAGCATTTCTTCCGCATTTTCCCCGCCGCCGATAAGCGCTCCTGCCAATAGCAGGCCTGCCATTTTCCCTGCTTCATACACAAGCAGAGCCCCCAATACGGAAAAAAGCGCTCTATACACCGTATTTTTATCTGCACGGCCTTTTATATTCTTTTCCGTCTCTTTCTTTCCGCCGATTCTCATATCCGCTCCTGTCAGCTCACATTTTTCCTTCTAATAAAAATAAGCCCAAATCCTCTACACTCTCCGCAATATACTCCGCCCCGGCTTCTTCCAGCTCCCCTTCCGGCGCATATCCATAAGTAACGCCGATTTGATGAAGCCCATATTCTTTTCCGCTATATCTTTTTCCCACTATAGCAAAGTTCGGTACGGAAGTCAAAAATCTTTATTGAACCTTTTTAAATGAAGCAGGAACTGTTCAGCTGCAATAAAAATACAATATTTGGGATAATTGCACAATTTTTATCCTTTATTTTTGTACGTTATTTTCTTGACTCCTATACGGCGAAATGCTATTCTATAAGTCCGTTCATAAATAAAAAATGACGGTTCTGATAAATTCAGACAGTGATGCTGTGCTCCAAGCAGCCTCTCATTGTTCTTTATACAGGGAGCTATCCCCGTTTCTTAATCGGTACCTTCTGAAGAAGGAAATACCGGTAAAATTTCTTTTTTGTTCCTGTTATGTTTTTAATTCGTATACATTATTATGTGTTCTGACTTAGCGCACTATTGTGGTATTCTCCCGATGCCGCCGAACTGCGGTTGGCCTGCCACATTTTTGCCCATTTTACGGCCACATTGAACTAATACCGGTCGGAAACACTGCAATGTATACCACCGGAAAGGGGTGACTTTTTTACATGATCGAAGTGTCGCATATCACCAAGACCTACCGTGTTGCCAAGCGCGACGCGGGCTTTATCAACGCTTTTCACAGCCTGTTCCACCGTGAATATGAGGAAATCAGGGCGCTGGACGATGTTTCCTTTACGATTCAGGACGGAGAAATGGTAGGCTACATAGGGCCAAACGGGGCCGGAAAAAGCTCCACAATCAAAATCCTCAGCGGAATTCTGACGCCGGATAGCGGGACCTGCGTCATAAACGGCCGGATTCCCTGGGAAAACCGCATCCGGCATGTGGCAGATATCGGCGTGGTTTTCGGACAGCGCTCCCAGCTGTGGTGGGACGTGCCTGTGGCCGATTCCTTTGAGCTTTTAAAGGACATTTACCGCATTGATGATGCCGTTTACCGGAAAAACAGGGAGGAGCTGACGGAGCTGTTAAATCTGTCCGAGCTTCTGCGCACGCCTACCAGGCAGCTTTCCCTAGGCCAGCGGATGCGCTGTGAAATCGCGGCCTCTCTCCTGCATTCTCCAAGGCTTCTTTTCCTGGATGAGCCGACAATCGGGCTGGACGCCGTTTCCAAGCTGGCTGTCAGGGATTTTATCAGGCGTCTTAACGCAGAGCATCACACCACGGTTATTCTCACCACCCACGATATGCAGGACATCGAAGCGCTGGCAAGCAGGATTCTTCTTATCGGGAAAGGCAAGATCCTGATGGACGGCACGCTGGACGATATCCGCCGGGGCGGTGAAAGCATTGACGAAACCGTGGCCTCCCTGTATCAGCAGTATGATATTTAGGAGGGCGGCCATGAAAAAATATCTTTCTTTTTTCCGCCTGCGTTTTAATACGGGACTGCAGTACCGGGCGGCGGCCCTGGCCGGGATCGTCACACAGTTTTTCTGGGGAGTTATGGAAATCCTTACCTTCCGTGCTTTTTATGACTCGGATCCCTCTTCCTTTCCCATGACCCTTCAGGCCACAAGCTCCTATATCTGGATGCAGCAGGCATTTCTGGCGCTGTTTATGGCCTGGCTCATGGAAGGGGAAATTTTCGAATCCATTAAAAACGGGAATATTTCCTATGAATTATGCAGGCCCTTTGGAATCTATAATATGTGGTTTTCCAGAAGCCTGGCGACAAGGCTGTCACGCGCCGTACTGCGCTGTTTTCCCATTCTTCTTGTAGCGGTTTTCATCCCGGCTCCCTACGGGCTTGGCGCGCCGGCAAGTCCGGCCTGCTTCCTTGTGTTCCTCCTGACACTGGCGCTGGGGCTTTTGAATGTGGTGTCCTTCTGCATGATCATTTATATGCTCTCGTTTTTTACCATTTCGCCGGATGGCATACGGCTTGTTTCGCTGTCTATGGTGGAGTTTTTCCAGGGGGCAATCATTCCGCTTCCTTTCTTTCCCGATGCGGTGAGAAAGGTGATGGAACTGCTGCCCTTTGCCGCCATGCAGAATGTGGCTCTGCGGGTATACAGCGGGGATTTGGCAGGGGCGGCATTGCAACGGGCTGTTATTCTGCAGATTTTCTGGTTTTTCGCCATGCTGGCATGCGGTAAGGCACTGGAATACAGGGCAATGAAAAAGATCGTGGTGCAGGGAGGGTGAGCGTATGAATATGGCAATTCATAAAAATCAGAATGGGCCGGACGGGAAACTGTTTGAAGGGCTGATTAAAAGACTGGCCGGCAGCCTGCATTTATATAAGCAGTATTTTATGATACAGCTCAAAAGCACCATGCAGTATAAAACCTCCTTTTTCCTGACTGCCCTTGGGCAGTTTCTGGCATCCTTTAATGTGTTTCTGGGCATGTATTTTATGTTCCAAAGATTCCGAAACGTGAGGGGCTACGGCTATGGCGAGGTGCTGCTGTGCTGCGGTATCCTTCTGATGGAATTTTCCCTGGCGGAGACATTTGCAAGAGGGTTTGACCAGTTTTCCTCCATTATTGGGAATGGAACCTTCGACCGGATTATGGTGCGTCCCCGCAGTTCGGTGCTTCAGGTGCTGGGACAGCGCATTGAGTTTACGCGGCTGGGGCGTATGGTACAGGCTGTGATTATTTTTGCTTACAGTCTTTCTGTGGGTACGGTTGACTGGAGCTTTTCCAGAATCGTGGTCCTTATTTTTATGCTCCTTGGAGGAACCGCTTTGTTTGCGGGAATTTTCCTGATATATGCGGCTATTTGTTTTTTCACGCTGGAAGGGCTGGAATTTATGAATGTGCTCACGGACGGGGCAAGAGAATATGGGAAATATCCTTTTGATATTTATAGGAAGAAGATTCTTCTGTTCGCAACCTTTGTGGTTCCTTATGCCTGTGTGCAGTATTATCCGCTGCTTTTCGTGTTGGGGCGGGGAAAATGGTGGTATGGGCTGCTGCCGGGGGCAGGGGTGGCATTTCTGCTGCCGTGTTATCTGCTTTGGCGGGTGGGTGTGAGGCATTATAAGTCTACGGGATCTTAAAACTGCTTTGGCTGAACAGTTATATACTGACCTGCTGAACAGACAAACTGCGAGCCTTAATTTTATTGAAAATAACTGTTCAGCAGGTCAGCGTATTTACTGCGTTGACCGTAAGAAAGTGATTCAAGAGTGCTAAAATCCATCGCCAAAGGCGATTTAGGATGGATTTTAGC
>PPYE01501866.1_pt1 | contig 26693 bp, 16 predicted proteins | sample 1559881 | NCBI WGS metagenome assembly PPYE01 (sample SAMN08240022, study PRJNA423297) | Human gut metagenome, whole genome shotgun sequencing project. | reverse complement strand
GACAGTTCCGATAGATTCCAAACTGCAATCCACCGATTTTATTAGCCATAAGTGTTACAAAAATGCTTGACCACAACAAGTTCTTCCAACTCTTTTGTATCTCCACCAAAATCAGCACTGACTTTCAATCTATCTAGCAGAGTTATATCATTTCTTGCACCAGTAATGATATACTTTAAATTATCATTTGTTCTGTTGATACGAACTGCAGAATCAAGATCATCTACATCAACACCTACATGTGTTAACCAAAGTCCTGTATTCTGTAAAGATTTTAAAATCGGCTGTATCACATTCCAAATCTTGATAATTCCTTCTTTATCCAACATCAGTTCCAGATCTTTTGTATTCCCCTGGCAATAAGATTGAAGCATAATGAGACTTATTTTTTCTGTTCTAATCTTATTTTGCAGTTCAAATTCCTCGTTAGAATTTCCCCTTGCGTCAATCTGTGCAATTTTCTGCTCTCTATCATCAATCTCCTTCATTAAAGCTACTACTTCGCCATCCACATTTTGAAATCTATGATAATCTACTTCACCACCCTGTAACCGTGCATCGATTTGATTCCACTTGGATACAAAATTTCCATCAACATATTGAACAATTGAATCATAAAAAGATTCCAATACATTTCCCTCTGTGATATTGCTTACCGATGAATCGATCTTTTTTGCACTTCCGAGTCTGATTGCACGTATCTTAGGATTAGAAATCAATCGCTCCAGCGCATTATCAACTGCCAGATTAGCTTGAGATGCAACTAAAACACGCTTATTTCGTATAACCAATTGATAAATTGCCTCTGCAATAACAGTTGTTTTTCCTGTTCCGGGAGGTCCCTGAATTAAACATACATCTGGAACAGACAATATTTTTTCTACCGCTTCTTTTTGTTTTTCGTTGATATCTGAATTCTGCCATGTACTTATTTTCTTGATTTCCTGTGGCATTCTTGCTTTATTAATGTCAAAAAGCCATTGATCCAGTCCCTGTGAAGCTGCCTTTCCTATAACAAGATTGTTGACTGCACCTTTTAAACGATGAAGCAATGCAAAATCTCCAATTTGTGATGTCGCAATATAGCCATCTGCATAAAGCTCTCCAGCCATTGTCTCCTCTACATCATCCTGAATGCTTCCCATTCGGCGTATCTGACGTTCAATCATTGTATTCGCATTTGCTGTGAATTCAAAAACCAATTCCATCACATAAGGTTCAAAATAATTTCGTTTAATTCCGGAAATCAGGGATCTTGTACCTGAATCTCTATCATTCTCATATTTCTTTGCATAATCCTTTAATGTATCCCATTCATATGTTTCAATCTCACTTAAAGATCCATATTGTCTTCCATAACGAACGAATGTCAAAGAGACACCATCATCATTATTCTGACCATTCTGATAATCTCGGTTAAACTCAAAACTCCATCTATCATTAGAATAATTGTTTGAAAAAGCTGATACCTCATTCCGTCGTAAATATTTACGAAATTCATCAAAGTTTTCTTTTCCCTCGGCGACTGTCAGAAATATCAATTCTCTATTTTCAACATCAAATTTGTATCCTATATACTTTAAACCCCGAATTCGAAGTTCTGCTAATTGTCTCTTCCAGTCCAGATATTCATTCCACGACGCAATTTCTCCTGTCAAATGCTGCTCTTGCTCTGCTGCATCTTCAGTCACATTGTAAAGCCAGTTCGCAAGATTTTGACCATCATAATAAAAGGTCATATCCGTTTCAATATCATCTTCTTTTATCATCGGATGCTCCAAAAGACGCATCTCATCTATCACAAATTCGCCAAGTATAAATCTTCCACCAAAAGACAGATACATATCTTCTGGTAAACGCCTGGAAAGGTAGGAACTACTCTTACTATATAATGATACTCGTCTGATAACATTTCCGTTATTTCCAGTAAAACTCTCATTCCTCACAACTATCTGTTGTTTTAATTTTGCCGGAAAGACCTTCGTTATAAGGTCATGAATTTTCATCTGCTCAGGCATGACCTGCGGATATGCCTTTTTCAAACTTACAATATTTGCTTTAAGCTTCGAATCCAAATCATTTTCTTTCAGAACATGAATTCTAGCTACCTTTTCTTTAACAGGTTCTCTTTTCGCAACTGCATTTCGTGCTTCTTTTGTTTTTTTCTGAACTTTATTTTTTTCAGCTGCCGGTTTTGTTTTTTTCTTCCAGATACTATCAGTATCATCAACAGTTGTACGATATTTTATACTGCACTTATAAACAGGTTCTTCATGATAAGTTGCTTTCGTTTCCTTCACGTATCCCGGCATAATGTTTGAATCGTACAAATAATATCTTTTACACTCTCTACAGTGAAACAATGGTTCCTTCTTTTTTACACCGTTTGTATTCACTATTACTTTTTCACTGTCCTTTACTTTCATCTCCGTTTTGTGTACCGGACATTTCATAAAATAACTGTACAATGTTATCCCCCTTGCTTCTTTACAGGATGCTAATAATCAAATATCTGCGTCCATTTAAAACAACTAAATCCCCTACTTTCTTACCAAGAAAAGCTTTATGTAAAGGATATTTTGTCGAATCCATTACGGCATCAACAATCTCCAATGTTTGCATTTTCTTATAAGATACAAGGTTTCCATCCTGTATTGGTTCCGTATTTGCGAGAAAATCAAATTCTGTTTCTGTTGCTGAGGTTAAATCTGACTCATTTATTGTTGGCTCATCTTTTTCTTCTTGATCGCCATCTTTTAATTTTTCTTCTATCTCTGGTTCAGATAGCATTTTACCTGACTCAAAAGTAGCTGCAGCCTGCTCTGATCCTATTTCTTCTTGTAACATCTCAGTTTCCATCAATGCTTTTTCTAAACGCTCCTCCTGATTTCCATCTGGAACGCCATACTCAGAAATAAGTCCTAGTATCGTCTGTATTTCAGCCACATGAGTTTCAGTAAAGTACAAAGATGTATCAGAATCTAGCTGTATTTCATATTCATCGGAGTTTTCCTCGATATTTAAGCTAAGTATTGCAACTTTCATTGCCTCTTTAAATGCTTCCTTGTTATTGTCTCTTAATGACTTATAATGTCCTGAACAATTAGGACATAAGCAAAGATTCATCTGAGGAAGCTCAATTCCATAGTTTGCAACTTCTGTCACATAAACCTGTGTTGAAGGTTTTTTGCACATCTGACAAATTTTCACATGGCTATCATTCAAATACATTCCTGTTACATATGCTCTATCTGCTTTCTTTGACTTACTTGTTCTGATCTGTCGCAGTACTTTATGATATGTTACCGGATCAGCACAGAAAAATTGTTGTCTTACATGCTCAATCAGGCTCTCTATATTACGGACCCTTGATACCGGAAATGCTTCTGACACATAAGTATCAGCAGAAAAGATATCATCTTTTTCTTCCTCATCATTGTTTGTATCATCTTCCGCTCCATCAGAAACTTTCATTCCAAGTTCTCTTGCCAGCTGTCGCAAAAGTAGCCTTTTGTTTCTGGTGTCTAACTTATCTACATGTTCAAATGCCTCGGCAGTATTATCATCCTCAGTTTCAATAAATCCAAGCATTGAATAAAAATTCTTATCAGGTATAACTTCACCATACAAAGATGTGTCCAAATCATATTTTGATATTTCTCTTGGCTCTCTCAGATTTCCACTCTTATCATACAACCATCTATGATAAGATTTTAAACGGCGTAGAATTCGTGATTCTTCCTCGACTTCATATGGATTTGTCTTTCTCCTTGACAATCTACCGGACAACTTTTGTCGAACAGATAATACTAGTTTATATATCTCTGATGACTTTTTCCTTGCTAATTCCGACTTGGGTATGTATTCAATAATATATAAATTATCATCAATGTAATCCATTGTCATTTCCGGACAAAAATCGCCAAGTGCATTCCACGATTCTTTTCCAGAACCACCTGAGAAATATCTTCGTCCCTCAGTAATAGGTGTTGTAATAATGCCAAACTGCTGCAATTTTTTTACAGATATCCCATGATTATGATAAAAAGCTTCGTCAATCAGATATTTACCAGAATCATCAAATTCTCTATAATAAGCCTCATCGTCATCATTTTCTTCTACTACAGGGGTCTCATAATAAATTCGCAGATCTACTCCCTCTACCGAATTAGCCGCATATGTAAGTGTCGGTTTTGCAAAAGTTACTGTATTATCCTCTGTCACGATTTTTATAATACTTGCTTTTGCAATGAGGTTCTGAATTTCATCGACATTATGATTCTTTGCAAACAGTAATAAAATCTGATTTAAGTCTTCTATATACTCGTCTTCATAATTCTCACTGTTATCAAAGTTGATTGTCTCACCTTTAATATATTTTTTTAGAACTTTTTCTTTTACATACTGAAAATTATCAAAGTCTGTTAAAGCAAATCCATCTTTTAACAGCTGCCCAAATTTCGCAGACACATTTTTATGTACAATAGACGATAAAACCATCTGCTGATAATCGCTGGTTGCACTCAGATACAACTTTTCTGTTTCTCCTTGATAAGGTGCCGTCAGTTCTTCTTGTGCATTTAAGATTATCGGTGATGTTTTTAATATTTTCCACGCTGTACTTACATTATTGCGAATTGTCTGCTCATAACGTCCGCTTCTTGAATAACGAAGTCCCGTTGTATAGATACTTTCTCTATTATCCGAAAGAAAATCATAAAAATCTTCTAATTTTTCATATTCAGCACTTTTTGTTGGAACGCATATTTCTTTTAAGCTTCCCATTCTCTTTGCCCAATCGACAAGTGTAAATGTTTGAACCCCCACCTCGTCTACCATCCAAGCAAGATATTCGTTAAAATTCACCTCTCGTTCATTATTGTATGCTACAAAATGTCCCACATCTTCAAACGTCGTTTGGAATAGCTTACTATCATAGAAATCAGCAATACCAAAAGGTACCGGTATTACTAACTCATCTACCGCATAATAGTCGCCGTCTTTATCTGGAATCAAACTTCCTTCTTTTAAACATTCTGTTATTTTATTTCGGAGGCCTGGTATTGTGTTATTATCTGTTTCGTCCTTAAAGGCAGCAATTAACACCTTTCGGATAAAATTCTGCGTAATCAATTTACGTTTTTTCAATTCTTCCATTGAATCGGCTATTAAATCCCCCAACAGCTGAAACAACGCCGAATTAAATTCTGAAGGTGTCATCAATTTTTCTCTGGACACTGCTGTTTCAAATGATCCATGAATTAGGAATGGTAATTTTGTCATATCGCGAGTAGGAAAATATACCCATACAGGCTCTCCCTTTAATTCATAAACCACATTCGCCTTATTATTTACCTTATATGCGACACTGACTTCTGCATCTTTCATCTCCGGATGATCAAAGGTTTTCTTAAATTTCAAATAGCGTGTAATTTCTTCTTTTTGTTGATATGCACTGCCTTCAATCCGACAGCTATTCAAATTACAGTCTGTTGAATCGACATCCAATGTAATCATCGCATACTTTCCATTTGTTTGATTTATCCAAAATAATTTTTTGATATGATTTAAAAACAGAAGAATTTCACCATTCAACTCTTGCAATTTTTGTAAAACTTCTTTTCCAGACACTGGAACGACTGTTCCATCATTCTTCCGCTTAGCAAATGGAATAACAATTTTTGTCAAATGCTTCTGCTCAGAAAACGGATAGTACTTTCCACCACTACTTAATCCATATTCCAGTTCCTTCATTACCCTTCGATAATCCCAGCCATTCTGTATTTCCACTGGCAAAAGATAATTCTCAATTCGAAATGCTTCCTCATCTGAATATATTTCTGGCTGATAAGTATACTTAAACACAGACTTAAATCCCATACCAAATCGACCGATCGTCTGTGCTGAATTTCTGTCTTTTGTTCCCATAAGCATAGAGGATACACCTCGAACATCATTTTCATCAAATGGTAGTCCGTTATGATAAAACACCAGCTTGTCATCATAATATTCTATTACAACTCGATCGGCTTTTTCATCCTCAGCATTCTGCAATAATTCATAAACAAAATGATTACTTTCTGAATAGTGGCCAGCAAGAAGTGCCTCATGTCGTTGAGGATCTTGCGTCAAGTCATACCATCCGTGTTTATTTCGATTATATATACTTTGGTAATCTATTTTCCCCATATTTGCTACCTTATCCTTCTACATGAAGAATTCCTTTAACCTGAAGGTTAGTATAAATATCTACGCTATGTATCGTTTCATCAATTTTTTTCTTCTGCTGTTCAAAATCTGCTGTCAATTTATCCAATTGTGACTGTCGCATACGTTTAATACGGTCATCTTCTGCGTTTTTCAGCATATTTTTGAAAATAGCTTCTCGCTGATGGAACGAGTGAGCGAGTTGCTCCAAACGGTATTCACACTCATTTTTTACATCTGTAGTATATTGTTCTTTTTCTTTTTGCCATTTTGCATAATGAAGCTTATCCATTGCATCCCATATTGCTTCATGCCCCACATCACCATAATCATATTCCGAGCTATACTGAATATAATTCAGGATGTTCTTCTGAACAATTTCATTATCGCTAACTGAAATCAACTTAACATCTGGTCGAAGCCCTACAAATCGCCAAACATAAATTAGAAATTCATAATCTCCTGCAGGCAATTCATCCGTACTAACTGTTACTCCAACTTCGCATGGAAGTTCATTTGCTTCATAATCTGCCGCTTGAATTACCAGGGGATGCATCTGTGTGAGAAATGCAGCATTTCTGTTATCTTTTGCACATACGCTGTCAAAAGTAACCGGTAAGGTTGGCTTATCTGACTTCAAATATGCCGTCCATAATCTGGAAGCATTGTTACTATTTACAATCTTTACATTTTTCAGATTATCTAAGAGCATACGTCGTTTGTCACTTGACAATCGTAAACTCTTCAAATCATTCTTTCCACGAATATATTCACCTTCACCCAATAAATCGTTCATAAAAGTATCTACCATTTCCTGGATACTGGTAGGTGAAATCCATATGTTTTCAGCGTCCTGCACATCTTTATTCTGGATATAATTAGATAGATCAAAACCATACAGAGATTTTTCTTCCTGCTCCAGATTTCTCATTTCCTGTACTTTTTTCACCTCATTATCTGCCATCTGCTCAATTTTTGATGCACGTTCAGTTTCTGACAGTTCTGGATCAAACATTATTTTCAGAATCTGATCGCTGATATCGCCCAAAATTTCTGAGCAATCGCCAATACTGGATTCAAATACACCAATCTTACTCAGGCATCTTTCATATACCGTCGCATCTATAGTTTCATCTGTAATCATATTATAAATCTTAACGGTATCAGACTTCTGCCCACGACGGTCAATACGTCCAATTCTCTGTTCAATTCTCATTGGATTCCATGGCAGGTCATAGTTTATCATTGTATCACAGAACTGATAGTCCAACCCTTCACAGCCGACTTCACTGAATAAAAGTACATCTATTGCTTGTTCATCATCCCGATCCTTCAGAAATCTCTGGCGTAATGCATATCTCTCATCATCTGGGACAGTGCCATCAACCTGACCTACACGGATTCCCCGTTTTTGTAATTTGTTTCTTATATATGCCAGTGTGTGACGGAAAGAACTAAATATAATTACCCTATTATTCGCCTCGCCCTGTTTCTGCTGAATAATCTCATACATTTTTTCAAACTTCGGATCATCCTCTGGTAATTTTTCCGACAGCTCTGCGATTTCATCTGCCAGTTCATACAGTGAATTCTCTTCATCACTATTCAGTTCAAAATCATATTCATATAACTCTCCATCTTCCTGTACCTGAGCCATTCTTCTGGCTACAATATCTTTCAAAAATGGCTGCAGCCCATAAATACAACTTGCCGCCTGTCTCATAATCGTACACATCATAAAACGAACGCTACGACTTCCATGCAGCATAGCAAGCGAAGTAGATTCAAACTCCATCAATGCATCGTACAAGTCTTTCTGTGCTGTGTTATATGGCACTTTTACTGTAAGATTACGTCGAATACAGAAATCTTCAATATCCTTCCTTCTAGTTCGGTTAATGATAGAATGGAAAGTGTGAAGAGCCTCTATTTTCCCCATCATTTCTATCTTCTCATCCCTGGATACTGTTTCTTTTTCCAGAAAATCATATATTTTCTCAAAGTCTGGATTATGTTGAATAACACTACGTCCCCACGTTGTATTCAATATATTACCGACAGCTTCTCTTCCTGCCTCCTGCCAGCCTTCCTCCTGGTTTCGGACAATGCGCAACAAGCTATTAATATACGCATTCGGTTCTGCCATAGTCTTGAAAATATCCTTGTCAATAACAATATCCGGACGCAAAAGGTTTAACAACGTATATAAGTCATTATTGCTGTTCTGTAATGGTGTTGCTGTCAGGAATATAACTGCATCTGCATTTCGGCAGAAAATTTCAACACCCTTATACATCCATGTATTAGAATTTCTAATATTATGTGCCTCGTCTACGATTACAAGGTCAAAGTGTGGAATCGGATCCAGTTCACTCAATCCCATTGCTTTTTTCCTTTTTGCAGATTTTGACTGAGTGCCCATAATCATATCTTCGCTAAACAAAGAATATGGAATAATCGTCTTGCTATGTCGCTCAGGCCATGCTCCGTCTCGATCAGTTTCTGAAATAGCTTCTATTAAAGCTTTTCCATCCATCTGTGTGAAATTCTCATCGAATCGTTTCATCTCCAATTCCCATTTTCGTTCGGCAACCAATGGTCTAGGACAAATGATCAGAACTGAATTAATACTGGAACGTGCTTCCAATTCTTTCAGAATCAATCCCGCCTCAATAGTTTTACCTACACCTACATCATCCGCTACCAGAAGTCTTGGACTGTCAGCCTTAATCATCTTCAATGCCGGTCGAAACTGGTATGGAACAAAATCAATTCTTGCTGAATTCAAAGAGTACAAATTGCTGGAACCAGGATTACTAATCTGATAAGCTGTCAATGCAGTTCTCACCCTTGAAAGAGATACATGTGAGTTTTTCTTTTTTTCCTGTACAAGCTTAATCTGTTCCTCATAATATGTTTCAAATTTATTATTGATCAGGACGGTATACTTATTTCCATCTTTTGCTATTACTGCACCGATTGCAGTATCATCATTTGCAAGAGTAACAGGGCTTCCAACCTGAATAATATTGCTTCCCCCTACTGCCTTTTCCTGTCTTTTATGTTCAGTTTTCTTTTCTGGTTCAATTTTAAGTTCTTTATCATCCTCAATATCGAAAATAAAATTTTCCATATCTCTGGTTTCTTTCATCGTTGCATCAAAGGTCTGCATCAATTCGATAATAACATTTACATCATCAATTACTTTTTTCTTATTAATATCCTGCGGTGTGATGTGCGCCCAGTCATTTCTGATTTCCTGCATTCTTCTGATTTTTTCTCGTTCTTTATTATTCACGAAAAAAGAGCTTGTAATCACAAACCAGTTACGTTCAAAAACACGCAAAAGAGAAGCAAGATCAAGACCCGCAACATTACGAATATTACTCTTTTCAACCTTGTCCTTTTGCAGCGAACTTAGATTGTTCAATACAAGCTCCTGCCACCAGTTATTTGTAATCTGGGGAAGGCTCTTATCAAGCCATTTCCCCATTTTCTGATTTAACTGGAACATATATTCATTCATTTTGCTTATAATATAGCTATCATTCATCTCTTGTTCCCTCATTTATTACAGGGTTCCTGCAATATCAATCTCAAATCTGTATCTCTGATGTTCTTTCTCCTCATTCTCCATATCTGCTAAAACCAGATAATAATTTTTGCCTCTACTATAGTTGCCACTCTTGAGAATGAATTTTTCTCTCATCATACGTTTTCTTGGATCTGTTTCCGTACTATCTGCTATGATCGGCACATCATATGATATTCTGATCCCATTCTCATTTACAAAAAATGCAATCAGTTTTCTAGGTTTCATTGTATCAGTCACTGCTTCCATCTGCATGAAATCCAGATATACCATAATATCTGTAATGCGGTTTGAACTATATGATAATTCAACATTAACAGCACTGGTATCCTGTTTTCCCTTGTAAGTGATTACCTTCACAACTGGAATAATCATTTCCTGCAACGATGATCCACCATGTACATAGTTCTGTCCACCGCCTGGAACCTTAATAATATCCACGCCCATAGGTGTTGTCACATAAAACTGATTAAGTTTTCCAAGATATGTCATTGCTCTACTTACCAATGCTTCGTTTTTCACTGGTTCCAATGATAACAAATATCTTTTATTTACAAGTGAAATCTGCGCTTTATCCATGGAAATCTTATCATATTCCTGCAATCTATCTCTCTTATATATGAATCCATGATCCGCTGTAATTAGAAATCTTGTAGTAGATACATATCCTGTCAGCTTACGAATCAACTTCTGGATCTCATCTATAGCCTCCTGACATGCATTAAATACTTCATTCTCTGATTTTTTACTTTCACCACGGTCATCAATCTGATTCTGATAAATGTAGACTACATCTTTATCCTGCAGCATTTCCCGGACTTCTGCTTGTTTTGCATTTTTTATAATATCAAAATCATAGCAATCCGCTCTCTTTACTGAGTTTTGCAGTATTTTTCGACGATCTGCCATACTATTTCCACATTTCATATCGTCAACCACTACATCCAACCCAGATTGAACTACTATTTCCCGGTGCGGTAATAACGAAGCCATTCCTAATGTTGTTTCTGAAGGAAGTACACTAAGCATATGATTCATTTTAGCATCACATTTTTCATCCAGATCCAAATTCCTCTGTAATTCTTTTGCACATTCATAACGAAATGCGTCTGAGATGATTACAATAACTCGTCCTTCCCTGCCGCCTTCCCGCAGAAACGGTGTTACAAATCGACTATAAAAATCTTCCTGACGTGTTCCTGTATAATTTTGATAGATATCCGGTGTAAGACTTTGATTCCACTTATACGCATAACTTCCAAGATATTTATTGGTATACATATTCTCAACTAAATCACGGATTTTCTCTACATTTTCGGACATGCCAACTCTGTCCAGACAATAATAAAACTTTCGATACCAGGTATCAATCTGATAAGTATTCTCGGTATAATCTCGTATAACTTCTTCCAGTGTTGGCTGGTACTGGTGAGCCGGAACTTCCTTCAAAATCTTATACCCATTGTAAAGCATCTGATATGTCATATCAAATTGCAAGGCATAATGATAACAACTCTTCCGTCGATTCTCACATATTTCAGGAATTGTCATTCCACCGATTTTTTCATCCAACATTCCATCTTCAAGTTTGGCAATGATCCACGAAATAATGTTTTTGTCAAAATCTTCGAAGGCATCACTTACTACAATATTATCAAGCGGTATCTGTATAATGTGCTTCTCCAATTCCAGCTCTTTAGCTATATTAGATGCTGTAATGTCATAGAACGACTTTGTTTCCTCATTATTCATCAGGTTCTTCACAAATACGATCACATCATTTTGCTTACCGGAAAGGAAAATCTTCCATGCTTTTGGTATATTTCCCTCTGCCACAGTATCGGTATATGTCATAATCATCGTAACCAGAAATTTCTGAATAGATGGTGATGGATCTTTATATCCATATTGTTTCTCACACATCTGCCAGAACACCATATCTATCTTATTCGTCTTAAACTTCTTTATGATTGGATTATCTTCTACCCCACCAAGCAGAATTTTTCGCATTAGCTCTTCAAAATTACAGCTTTTCACACCTGCAAGTACACACATAATGCCAAGATCTATATTAGTAATCGTATACTCTGCAATCTGTAATTTCTGGAATTTTCCAGTATTTTTTGCCGTCCAAAACTTTTTGAATCGCTTTACTTCATCCTGACAATCCACTGGTATTCCAAGATCACCACATAACTGAATCATCTTATCCGAATAAAAATGTTCCGAATAATAATAAATGTCTGCCAAAAAATTTTCTTTGTCTTCCGGTCTTGAAAACGGAGCATAAACTAAGTAGTTGGAGGTTGTGTCCTGCACTTCTAAAAGTAGTTTTGTCTCGAACCAATTATCTGTCGTAAGTATCCACTTCTTATTTCCAGGAGCCAATTCCAATTGTTCTATGTCCTCTTCATAGGCTGCATCATCATCATACCAGAAGACAATTTTCCGATCTGTTCCAGAAAGTAAAATATTTAATTTATTTTGAATGTCTTGTAATTCCATGTTCATGTCTCCTGTTTCATCAAATTATAAATTGGGTAGTTTTCAAATTCTTTTCTGTCTAATTCATCCAACTGTTCTAAATAAATTGTTGCAAGTTGATAATTCTCAAGCAAAATTTGTATCCCTGCCAATAAAGCTTTGGTAATATCTGCTTTTCTTCCAATCTCATTCAATTTTAAAACATCTTTATCTGACAGTGTTCCTCTACGCTTATGACATTGTATTAAATTTATCTGATATATATCTTCATCTGGTTGTTCGTTTATTAACCATTCATATAAATGTTCAGCCAAATCAAGCAAATCACTTCTCGAATTGTCCCGATCATAAGCATTGAGTATGTTTAATACGCTAAAATTTGTTTGTGAATAATGACTTATGTTCTTATGCTTTTTAAAAGATTCTTCAACCATCCCTTTGGAAAAATTATCAGCTTTAAGATAATCTTCAACACTCATTAAGGAATACTGCGATGTCTGTGTACTCGGAGTTTTATCCATGGAGCAAGATATTTCTTTTCTGAAGAAATCTTCCAGCAAATATGTACCATCTTCCATTTTCGTACACATTACTAACAAATTTATGTTTCCAATACTTATATATCCAACATCTGGTATGTCATCGCTTTCTTGAAACGCCGCTCTTTTTCCATACAATTGTGTATCTATCAGCATCCTGATATCTTTTTCGTTTTTCTCAGAAAGATTATCTGCTTCTAACGGTTTATTTACACCAAACTTGTCCAACAGCTCTTTTACAAGATTAAGATATTGTAATTTCCCTCTGTGTTCATCTGCATCCAGTTTCTCCTGTATTTGCTCAAAGCCAAATTGGGTTCCATCCAGATAAAATCCACCATCCTCATACATGGCAAGCATAAACTCAATCGTTATAATTCTCTCATCCAGATTTCCTTTTAATGTATATTTAAAAGTTCCCTTTCCGTTTTTCTCATATTTAATATAAATGCTTTTCCCGATATAAACCGTTATTGTCCCATCTCTGTGACGCTCTACTCTTATTCTGTCATAAAACTTTTTATTTTGAGCAGATATTACACACTCACGTTCACAGGTAATAACTTCTATATTTTCAATATGTTCAACGGGAAATTGTATCGAATTATCTTTATTTCCAGCGTACATATAAAACTCATTATTCTTCAGATACGGAAATGGGTCATTCCTGTCGTATCCAATACATGTAACAGAAAAATTCAAACACATATTTTCTATTCCAACGAGGTTTTCGACTTCAGGAATTGTCCAATTTTTTCCATTTTGAGCTATTGCCTGTTTTCTACTATCGTTTACAAAATTGATAACAATGTTCTCAATATCATTTTTCTTCTCTGGTAACTCTGAAAATGTTAAACTTGGAGTTTTCTTTCCTTTGTAAATTTTCAGATACTGATTTATCTTAAACGGCGGCAATGCTAAATAATATATCTTCTCTTCCAGTTCAGAAGTTATTCCAACAACAAAAAATATCGTTCCGCCATCATTTCGATAGTTTTCCAAATCAACCATGGATACCGGATATTGAATGCTTTTCTTTTTTACATTCTTCACCTGTTTCCCCTTTACCTGAACTGCTGCACGACCCGTCAGATTTTTCTTTGCCTTATTCTTATTAGAATAAGCATAGATAAATCCATCCCATGACGGTTCTCTATCTCCTTCACTAATCCAAGGGGACAGAAAATCTGTCCCCGCTATACAATTTGTTATTGCACTTGTTGCAAGTTTTTCAATATCCAAATGATCACCTATATCTTTGCCAGTAAATCAACCTTTTGTTTCTTTCCATTTTCATCTACTGTTTCAATACCCTGGAATTTTGCATAGTTTGTTTTTACACCATCATCCAGATTAATTTCTACTCTCTGTAAAGCCATATGTGAGAGTGCCGGATAATACGCTCTGATTTCATTCAACTGCTTAATATATTTATCTCGTTTTCTGGTCGCTGCTGCCCGGTCTACAGCACTGGATGAATTATCTACTGCATATTCTGCATTTTTCAATGCACCTTCAATAGCATCCTGCATTTTCTTCAAATATTCTGATCGAACTCGGTTAACCGTGTCTTTATCATATCTGTGCATATAAATCAGACACTTGAATCCATTTTGTTTACCAGCATCAAATAACCAGTAAATTGGACGTTTACCGGATCCTGTGACAGAATATGTACTGCAATGGTCTTTGAAGAAATCATTCAAGAAATAATTTCGTATGATTTCTCTACTGGTGTTTCCCTTATTACCAAGAGCTTGTGCCACATAATTCAGATTTTCTTCTAAGGATTCCTCTCCAAATACAACCTTTAAGAACTCACAGAATCTACCAACAATATCATCCTCGAAATATTCCTCATCTGTAATCGGAATGCAATTATCATCGTCCGGGATAAATGTCTTATACTTACTACTATCCCAATCGCCGCCGGCATATGCCAGTCCTTCAACATCAAGCGAATAGCGACCAAACATACAGCCAACAGCATATGAAATTAAGCTGCGAATGTCACGCTTTAAATCTGCTTTTCTGACTGTAACATCTCGCTCTTCTACTTCCGGGGATACTTCATTATGCAATCCATAAACATCAATAAAAAAGCTATTTAATTCTTCCTCATTCTCTTTTAACTGCACAAACCTATATTCGCACTCTTTTTGCCAAAATTGAAAGCATTTTTCTAATGTGCTATTTGGAATATTATTATTTATTTCTTTTTTCAAACGAACCAACGGATGTTCCATGAATTCCCAAGAAGTTTCATACGAATCCCAATCTTTTTTACAAAATTCAATATTTATCTCCGCCTTTTTTACTACCCCATCATTGTTTGACACTTTAACAGGAAGGCTTTTTACATCTTTAACTTGCAAATTTATTGATGGGTTAAAAACCCAAAAATAATACTTTGCGACATTTGAGTTTAATAATGCAAGAATTTCAGATGTATCACAATCTAAATTAATTGACGGACCACCCTTATCAAATATGCATCCCTCAGGTAAATATCTGAATCCTGTACCTCTACTCGTAATTGCGGAATATGTTATACCCGGTTTATACCAAAATTCTTCACTTAATAAATTAGATGTTTTATTTGTTGCGTAAAAGTTGCGTGCAGACTCGGACCAATCAACTAAGAAACTCAAATTACCATAATACTGTCGATAATCTCCGCCTTTAGCATAAAATCTCCATTTTTCCCCTACAGATTTATTAGATACTTCCCAAAAACACTTCAGATATTTTTCGTTATCTCCAGTAATATTTTGGGAACCAGTAAGTGTTCCATAGTCTTCAATATATTTTGCATTTTCAAAATTATTTATGAATTGAGTTCCTACCCAATATGCCATTGGAATTCCTGGAATTTTAAGGAACTCTGACACATTTGCATTAAATCGATAGTTTCCTGCTAAAAATTCTTTTTCTTTTTCATAATAATTTTTGCAATCAACAAGCCTAACAAATTTTGAATAATATTTTTCTAAATGGTTTCCTTGCATGATGAATGAACATGTCTGTACAACATCATTTCCAATTTCCTCAAAAGCTTTTATTCCCAAATGAAGTAAACTAATAAATCGTTTTCTGTATATTTTGTTGCGTAATTTTTCATAACTGTTTATGAACATCCAAGCATGTTGTGTAATCATTGCCTGATATCCATTTTTTCGTATCATCTGCCCGGATCGTTCAATGAATACGGCAAAAAGATCCGCTTTACTGTCAGGATAGTTCTTCTTAACAAAATTATTGACTTTTGCACTCAGATTACTTGTTCCGGCATACGGTGGATTTGTAGAAACCACCCAATACTTTTGAGCCATAACTTTGCCAATTTCAATAAGATTCAACATTTTCTTCTGCGTCTCAAGAATACCATATGTGTCAAAATTCATCTGTCCCAAAGTTTCCATATTCCCTACAAATCTGTTCAGAAGTTCCCAGTCATAACTCTCCACTGTAAGAATTGCCCCATACTCTTTACCATCTGTAAATGTATCCAGTAATCCATTCATCTGTTCCAATGCAGTTACTTTTTCCGTCTCGGACAATTCAGCCCCAAAATATTTCAACTGTTCTCTTTTTATAACATTGCTTTCCTGAATCGCATATACATGTGGCTGTGGCTGTTCATCTCTGTTGAAAAATCTTTTATCATATTCCAATACTTTCATCATCACAGCAAAATATGATAACTGTGCTGCACGATCGTCAATATCCAATCCGTACAAATTATGTTTCAAAATTTCCTGTACAGCCATTCTTCTGGAATATCCCATACTCTCATATATCTGTATCAGCATATCAAAAGCATAGACAAGAATATGCCCGCTTCCCATACAGCAATCCATAAATGTCAGATCTTCCGGATTTAACTGTGCATACTCTTTGCGAATCTCTGCAAGCTGCAACTGCACTTCTGGTTCTTGCTGTGCTTCTTCCAGATAATACTTCCAGTTATCTTTCAACAATTCCCACGTATCTGGATGACCTTCTACCCATAAACGCCCTAAACTGTTTTCGACCATATACCGTACAATCCAGTCTGGTGTGAATAACTGTGTAACTGCAGGAATCTCCTCTTTTGTAATTTTACCTTTTTTTCCAAATGCAGCACTTTTAGGCTCGGTATTGTAATACTGATACATCCAACCGATGATTTCAACCTGTCCTTCATCCTGTACATTAAAATTGCATTCAGGAATAGTATCTACAAGCATACGAACCACACCATCATTGATGTATGAAAGTTTCAATAATAGTTCCATGTAGTCATCTGTCTTTTTAAATAGCTTTGGAAGTACACGCTTTAATTCCTTACACTGTTTTACAAAAAGGTATTCAAATGCATCGTCATATTTATTTTCTTTAATACACATCTGAACTTTTCCCAAATCCTCGTCGGTCAAATTCAGATTAACTTCCCTATATTCCGTCACTATATCTGGTGTTTTACTTCCAGTTGCGGAAGACAGTACTCTTGTACGAGTAGGCAGGTAATCGTTCACTTCCATAAAACGAATAGCAATCAATCGATTAAACCATGTATAGGCTGCTTTTTCCATCACCTGGGCAAAGCCAATTTCGTTAACGGCATCTACAAGATCTCGCCGTTTGCTGATATCCTCTCCATAGATCCTATTCTCTGTACCAGCTACTGTCTGATAGACTTCAAATCCAGCTCCTTTCTGAATCGGATTAGCACATCCATCTTTAGTAACACCATAAAGCCCTGCTTGTACTTCTGCTGAACGCATTAGAATTTTTCTGGCTTCTATTGCAAAATTCTTTATCGCTGTTTTTTCCATTTTTCTTTTCCTTTTTAACTCAGTTTAATAACCTTGTCATCTCCAAGCTTCGCCATCAGTTCTCTCCTGATTTCCTGTAAGAATGCTTCTACATCATCCCTATCTTTAATAGAATATGATTTTCCTCTGGTTAATGTACGCATAGTAATCGGTTCTGTATGAATTACTTTTACAGGCGTTACATCTGGTTGTTCCTTTGTTTTATCTCCTGAAGGTTGTTGCTGAACCTGTGCTCTTTGGTACGCTGCCTCTTCATTTTTGATGTCTGCTAAACAATTTTCCAACAAAGCATTGCTTTCAGAAGGGATTCCATTTAATGCAGCAATATCATTTGTTTGTTTCAGTTTATCCAGTAATGCCTCAAACTTCTGGTTAATTTTCTTACTCACAATGTCTGCATATGGACGGTCTTCTAACACTGCTTCCATAGCTATTTTTCGATCTGCGTACACATCTGGTTCTATTCTCTTCGCATCTTTCTCCAATAATTCTGTAATTGCATTCTGTAATCTGATTGCAAATTCCTCTAGTTTATTGATAAAGTTATATGGTTCAGGCAAATTGATCAGTCTTTCCACTTGCTTTGCATATCCAATCACGTCTGCATCTGAAATATAATTTTCACTTTTTTTGAAGATGGATAAAACAAAACATGCTTTATTAAATTTATCCTTCTGTGCTCCTTCTAAAAATGCCGTAAGCTCTGTAAGTCCTTCTGCCGCTTCATCAAAATCTCCATAAAGCTCGTCCACTCTCTTATAAAAGGTCATCGGATCATTAATCTGCAGGACATCATCAATCAGGCGAACTGACTTCTCCAACAGTTTTTTTCCAGGCAGTTTTTCATTTTTTTGGTATTCTTCACGAAGTAATGTCTGCATGGAAGCTTTTTTTGTCTGTGCATATCCTCTAAAATCACGCATCAACACATCTGCATCATCTGTTACTACTGTTCGTCCCAAAAAGTCTGTAATAACCGTTTTCACTGACTTTATCCACTGAGTCTTCGGAATTTCTTTCATTGCAAGACTGATTTTTTCCCGATATTCCTTTTTCGTAATATATTTATATGCATCATCTGGATTAGTGCTTGCCGGACTGTAAATCACACTATTCATTTTCAATGCAATCTGACCTTTTTTGTACAATGTTGCAATCAGATATTCCACATCTAGTTCTGTATATCCATATGGTGCATCTTCAAAATCTGTTAATGCCTGTTTGATAGAATAAATTCTTCCGTAACGCTCTGCTTCCTGTATTTTCGCCAAAAGCTCCCGCAGTGCATCCGCATTTTCTTCTCTCATACCAGGAAGATTTAATGTCATTTGAGCTTTTGTCTTTTTAAGCATATTTTGGATATCAGATGCTTCCGGAGCAGTTTCCATATCCCCAAGCTTGCTGAACTCGCTGGCAACCAGCTTTCCAAAAGCTTCATTAATTCGTGCAACCACATCTTTGGCTTTCGTCGTAACTTTTTCGCCACGCACATAGATGTCTGCTGACTCCAGTGCCATACGCACATAATCACTGATTCTCTTTACTCTGTCATTACGTTCCTTTTGCTTATTAATCCGAATGACCTCATAATTTGTCAAATTTGCAAGATCTGGTTTTCCTAAAAATGCCTCTACTTTTTTCATGCTTTCTGTTTCTGTCAGATATGCATAATCATCAGACATACGGACAACAACACTCTTTTCATCAGCTGAAAGCAATCCAAGACTGAGATCGTCATCTTTACCACAATACGCTGTTAAAAGATGCAAGGTCAGATGATTTGCCGGATTGCTTCGAATTACTCGATCATCAATCTGCTGATTAAACCCAAATTGGTACCGATTATTATATTTATATTTATTATTAGTCAATGCGATTGCCTCTTCAAAGGCAACAGATGCAACATAATTTACAGTATCTTTTGGATCAATATTTATGGTACGAATTACATTTTCTGCATCCTGTTCTTCATTAGTAAGGAATGTATATTCGTCACCATTTTTCTGTACTACACCTTCATTTGCCAGAATCCTGAAAGACGCATCCACTTTTTTCCGAAGTTCCAAAATATCTTCTGTCATACTGGATATCATCAATGTAGCCACATTTTCCACGTTACTTTTGAAGTTATTAACATGTTTGATCATGAAAAGAACTTTCAGTACTTCAACATCAAAAGGATTCAATCTGCTATTTCTGGATGCCTGTGAAATAACAATCCTATGAGTATGATCAATAAAATCATCCAGTGCACTGTAAAAAGCATTAAATGGCACTAAAATTCCTTCACGTTCATTTTCATATTTTTCAGCAGCTTCTTTAAACAAAGCAAGCATAGATCTCTCACCGTCTGCCAGATGTTTACCGCTGGAACTATACTGTCTGACTGATGTCAATACATTTCCAAGTAATTTGAACTGATATGGAATAAATGGATATACTTCCGCAAAATCTTCTGCATCTTTATATAAAGGCATATCCGGTGTTCCTTCGCTGAATGTAATCATGCCTTTTAAAACTGCTTCAGAATCTCCATATAAATCTCTTAAAATAGCAGCTGCAATCTCTTTTTTGTAAAGGATACGCTTACGGATAACTTCATCCACGTTCGCAGATGACAAAGCGATTCTTGTATCAAATCGTCCCTGGATTTTTGAAAAATCATTTCCCATTGTTTTTGTAATTGAATCGATATCCTGCTGACTTGTAACTACGATCCAGGCTTTACCCTTACAAGCTGTTCCTAAATCTTCTGCCACCGTCTGGAGATTTACCATCAATTGGCTATCATCTGCAATATACTGTCCAATCTCATCAACCAGAAATACCACATGATGGTTTTTCCCTTTGCTTGCACAATAACTGTGTACACACTGAGCAAATTTTTCAACAGACATGCTATATGTATTCTGAGCATTTTCTGCCCAGTTATTTGCTTCTTTTTCACTCATGATTCCCAATTCAGTTACCGTTTCAATAATTTCATCCTGAATGAAATAGAAGTCTTCTCTTGTATCTACCCAAGAAGAACCATTTATTTCTTCAAATTTCGTTTTAAAAGATTCATATACACCATCGGCATCCAACTTCCGTTCGAATTCTGCAAGAAATGGGATAGAGCCACAATATCCAAGATAATCATTGAAAACTTTCATAAATACATCACGAATAGCTTCTTTGTTCATCTTGGAATCGCTTTCACTTTTAGAGTCTATATTAAATAAAATGACATCCACATCATTGCTGTAATCTTCAATTGTTTGAATTTCTTTCTTTAAATCAGTATTCTGAACCTTTACTCCTTCGGTAAAGAAACTGGTTGCATTATGTAATTTACCCTCCTCGTCATATACTTGCTTATTATCCAGAAGGTAAGATAAAATTTTCAGGAAGTGTGATTTACCACTACCAAAGAAACCGGAAATCCATACACCCATTTTATCCGTTCTATTTTCCAATCCGTTTATGTATGCCTGAAAAAACTTCATCATATAGGATTCTAGCTCTGATGTTACAACATATTCATCTAATTCCTGGTATACATTCTCATCATCTGCCTGACCGACTTTAATTACGCCTTTAATATCACGGTCAATCTCTTTATAAAACATATCTTTGATTTTCATATTGCTTTGTCCTCCTATACGATAAGCGGAAATGCTCTGTAGTAATTACCATCATTTATTGTTCCAAATAAACTTAACGATTCACCACTCCATCTTCCCGGATAGAACATAACAACCGGAGATGAATCGAGTATCTGATGAAGATTATTCAAAACATTATGTGATCTGACGAACGGAAAAACCTTTCCTACTCCAGTCAAAAAAACTACAGCATGTTCTGGTGTCTGCTGCACAATTCTATTAACAATCAAATTATTATCTGATGTAAGTCGCAACAATTTTGCCACTGCAGTATAAAGGTAGTCCCGCCCTTTTGTTTTTTCAAATTTAATACATTTTTCCAGATAACCCTTTTCATTTAAAATGTCCAGTACCATCTGATACAAATCATACTCAACAATCTCAAATCCATCTGCTTCCGGATTATTCTGTTTTCGTAACTGTCTTATTTTATCCCGTACTATCAATTCCATAGAGGCATCGTAATCAAATACATAATAGCGTACTTCGCCTCCTGTTCCTCGGTTTGCAAGGAACTCTTCATCTGATATTCGTTTCCAGATACCATCTAATTTATCCTGAAATTCCATCACATTTCTCCTGTAAGTGCATAATAATACTTTTCCATTTGATTTCTTAACAAAACATCCCTGATTTCTGTATCTATGTAAGGACGTTCAATCTTCTTTTCTGAAGTCTTTCCAGATATCAGTCCTGTTTCAAACATATATTTTGAATAATTCTGTTTCAATTTTCGAATTGTAAGATCAGAAAAGCCCGCCATTTTTTCACTCTGATCTCTTTTATCATTCATAAAAATATTCAAATCAGCATCTGTGATATTTTCTTCACCATAATGGACTTTATTTCTATACACTTCATACATTAGTTCAAAGAGAAGGCGATCTGTTACCATGCAGGCAATAAATGTGATAATTTTAGTAGTCTGAATATCTGACTGTATTAGTTTTTGAATCAGTTCCTCTGGTAATGCCTGAAGACGCTTCTTAATACAGCTGAATTCGCTCTGTGCACGCTCTCTTGATTTTTGTTGATATATGTTGTCTTCTAATACCATTCTTCGTATTTCGTCAAAACTATGTTTCTGCAGCAATTTTGCTGTTTCCTTTGTTTCAACATGCCAAAGAAGAAATTTGACACTGGCCGCATTATATTCCATCATTTTTTTGCTCCTTTCCGATCATAGCTGATAAGATCGCCAAAATCGCAATTTAACTCATCACAGATTTTTTCCAAAACGGTCAGTGATACAATTTCTCCTTTGCTCATTTTAGCTAACGTGCTACTACTAATACCTACACGTTCTACCAAATCCATTTTTTTCATATTGTTGTCAATCAGTAATTTCCATAATCCGTTATATGAAACTGCCATGTATGTACCTCTCTTCGTTATAAACACGAATCTTCACTTAATCCTTTTTATTATATAACGGATTCTGTTATATGGCAATGCATTGTTTTGACAACTCGAAAATAAATTTTATTTTATATTTGATAATTTTTAGGAAATCTTAGATATTTTTCAGTCAAAATCATAGTCATCTGGATCCAAACCCGCTTCTTCTATTGCTTCTCGCCTTTCCTCCTCATCCATCATAGATAATTCCATTGTATCTAAGCCAGCAATCTCTAGCTCGTCCATTTCGTCTGCAAACAAATCTTGTTCTTCGCTAGAAAATAAATCTTCTGAATCATCAGATTTTGTATCTCCACAAAATCCTTGCTTACTCATAAATTCATATTCTGCAGCTCTTTCAAATCCATTCAGTTTTCCATCGTGATTAAAATCAAACATTTTATCAAGCGGTCCAAACATAAATATCCCTCCCAAAATTTTCTTTTTATCTGTTACTCTGCTTCGTCTTCCCAGTAATCATAAGCATCATCGTATCCGTCATCATAGTCTCCATCTCCAAATTCTTCTGCCCATTCCTCTGCAAAATCGTCTGGATCATCAAAATCTTGAACATCATAAGGATCATATGTCTTCACACTGTTGCTGTTACCGGATTTATACGTTTTTGATTTATAATCATAATTCTGTCCTGAATGTGTAGTTGAATATGTCGTTCTATCTGAATCTGTCTTATATGTAATAGTTTCTGAGGTGCTACTTATTGGTGTTTCTTCATTTGTGGTTGTATTTATTTCTGAGGTTTTTTCACTTTCTGGCGTATTCTTCTTTGAATTGTTCTGCATTCCAACTAAATTTCCAATAAGTATCAATGAAACTATTACAACAATAATTGCGAAACCATTTCTCTTTTTCATATGCTATCGTCTCCTCTACTTTATTTTAGAATTATCATATTAATCGTCATAATGATTCCAGTCTCCAAAAATTCCAGGATTGCTATGTCCTGTTTTATGTCCTTTGCTATCATAATGATTTGCTCCTCCAAGAAAACCAGGTCTACTTTCTCCTACTTTATGCCCTGAATTATCATAATGATTCATACCTCCAAAGAATCCTGGTCTACTCTCTCCGATTTTATGGCCATTTGCATCATAGTTATTCATACCACCAAAAAATCCCGGTCTGCTCTCTCCGATTTTACGACCATTTGCATCATAATGCTTGATCTCTCCAAAAAATCCTCTTCTACTGTATCCTTCTTTTTTACTCATAACACATTCCTCCGTTTGTGGTTGTTTTCTTGTTATACTTATACTCTAGCATGTGTTATGGGTCATAAAAATACCACGAATTTATGTTCGATTTTGTGGTTTGAAATAACAAAAAAGGATATCAGCATTCATCTACATACTGATATCCTCTTCAATATTGTTATTTATATTGTGCTGCCAAACGATCTATTTCGGCTTTCATAGAATCCACCACTGCTGCTGGCCCAAGTATTCTGATTCCATTTCCTAATGATATAATCCAGCCCAAAAACTGTCTACTCACATGTACATCCACATTTACCGTAAAATGATCTTTGTCCTGTTTGCAAATATAAATATCCTTTCCAAATCTGTCTATAATTACGCCAGCCAATGAATTGTCTACTAATAATTTTACAGTCTGTTCATCACCACCAAACATTCCAAAACTCTTTTTTGCATAATCTGCCATATCTAATTTTCTAAAGCATTCCTTACCATCTCTTTTTTCCTCAGACAATGTTATATGTATCATTTTATCTACCCTGAAATGCTTAATAAACCCGACTTGAGAATCATAGCCTATCAAATAGTAATTTTCGTCATCCCATGAAAGTCCCCATGGGCTAATATGATAATAGGCACCCTCATGCCTGAGTTCCATTTCCTTTTTTACGTTCCACTGATAATATTGGAATTTAATCTTTTTGTTTTCTGAAATAGCATTATGTATTGTGTCAACCGTATAATAAATGCTTTCATTCATAGTTTTTATTCGACCAGACACATATACTTGGCGCTGTAATTTCTGTGCTTCGTATTTGCTTACCAACTTTTCCAGCTTTTTAATTAATGTATTGGATTTTTTCTCTGTTATAAATTTAGATGACTGTATAGCATCGACAAGCAATTTTAGCTCTGGTAGCTCAAACATACGGCTCACAACATGATAATGATATTTGTTCTTTACCGGTTCTCCTTCAACTTCCACACCCAAAACTTCCAAATCTTTTAGATCTGCGTATAAACTTTTCCTATCCGCAGTAATATCATATTCTCCAAGAGCCTCCTTAATTTCTGACATTGTTATATAATGCTCATCATCCGTTCTTTCTAGCATAATCTGAGCTAAACGATATAATTTATATTTCTGATTTGTTCCTTTTGGCATTTCACCCACCCCTTCTTTGAATAATTACATAATATCATAGATGGGTGATTTATAACACATCATCTTTCAATCCATAAAAAACGATGCTATTTTTTCTTTGCTATCTAATATCTCATCTACTGGTACTCCACATGATTTTGCCAAATCAATAGAACCTTCAAACGCTACACGAATGTCTGGTGCAAATGCCCTGTTTAATAATTCCATGAACAGCTTCGTATCCTTACCAATTTCATCTACAAATTTCTGATACTGATCCTGTAATGAAACATCCAGCTGCCGTACTGCTTCTGCATATTCTTCAAATATCTTCTGTTCTCTGGCTGACAGATTATCTTTTGCGATCTGATACATCATGGTTCCTACAGTATTGCCAATCACTGCGCCAAGTACAGGAACCGGAATCAATACTTGGCCTGCAAATGAAGAAAGTGCACTAACTGAAGCATCTAAACATAACATTTCTGAATTCTCAATAAATCTCTGTTCATCTACATTTCCCTGCTTTAATTGATATGCCTGTTCCGCAATACCAAATGTTGCTGTTACCATTGCGCTTGCTACAGCTGCCGGAGTTGCAGTAAAATTTGTCAATGTATAAATAGATGCTCCTCGTATACCACCTTTCAAGGTTCCCTTTCCTGTAGTAGCTGCAATCTCTTTCCAATCATCCTCATCAAAAGCATTGAATTTCTTACCAGACTTTCTTTTTTCGGCTATTCCCATGCACAATGCCATAGCACCCTCAATTGCAGCTGCGACTGCTGTTGCTTTCGCTCCTTCAGATAGCGTGGGGTTACTTTTATTATATGCCTGTTCTTTTCTTTCCTGATTTCGTTTTCTTATACTATCCTTTTCTTTTGAAAAAGTCTGTTCGTATGTGCCTTTCTGGACTTCGGAATATTTCAGTTTAGACGGTTCTACTTTTCCTGATACTGCAATATTCTTTTCTTTATATTCAACTTTTTTATCATCTATATATATTTCAATATCTCCTAACGGCGTAATTAGCATAAAACCTCCTCCAATCTGTTTTCATTATAACATTCAATCCATATTTACGCATTAAAAAAGGATGCAGGAATCCACTTCCTACACCCTTAATCAACATCATAATGTCGCACTTTTATCTTACACCCAAATCAGCCCCTCTCTCCAGATTATCTTTTCCCTGCTTTTCTTGAATAATCCTCTTGTTAATCTCAAGCCGTTCATGAATGGATAATTTCTTATCTTTTCCAGTAGCTGTCTGATTCTGCTGTTCCGGTTTATTGTCTACTTTTACAATATCCTTAACTACTTCATTCGCTTTAACTTCTGCTCTCGGCGCAGTTTCTCTGCCCTCATTTCTTTCCGCCACCTGCTGTTCTCGTCTTTCCTTTACGCCGCTTTCTTCCAGACTGCAGAAGCTCTGAAGATACGGAAGCACATGATTCTGCATGTCTGTCAGGTCTTCCATATACTTTTGGAACTCTTCATTGCCTTTACCTTTCTGATAGCTGATCCAGCTTTCATCTGTCAACTTCATTTCATTTTGCATTTTTAATTTGGTCCTATGTCAAGAAAAAGTACAAATTAAATGTAACCAATTTTCTCTGTTCTGAGCGAAGTTTAACTTGCTATTTTT
>PPYE01740290.1_pt1 | contig 26695 bp, 33 predicted proteins | sample 1559881 | NCBI WGS metagenome assembly PPYE01 (sample SAMN08240022, study PRJNA423297) | Human gut metagenome, whole genome shotgun sequencing project. | reverse complement strand
TGATCCACGACAGCGCCACCCACACCTTTGAGGCGGTGCTGGTGTGGAAGCTGGACCGCTTTTCCCGCAACCGGTACGACTCGGCTCACTATAAACGCATCCTCAAAAATAACCGTGTCCATGTGGTGTCGGTGACAGAACCCATCTCCAACACGCCGGAAGGCATCATGCTGGAGAGTCTGCTGGAAGGCATGGCCGAGTACTATTCGGCGGAGCTGGCCGAGAAGGTCAGCCGCGGTCACAAGGAAAATGCCTTAAAGGCAAAGTTCAACGGCGGTCCGGTGCCGCTGGGCTATCGCATTGACAGCGAGCATCACTACCAGATCGATCCGAATACCGCGCCGGTGGTGCAGGAAGCCTTCCATCGGTACGCGGCGGGGGAGAGCATCCGCAGCATCATCGAATCGCTGAACGCACGCGGCATCCGCAACAGCCGGGGCAACCCGTTCACCAAGAACAGCTTCCAGACGCTGCTCAAGAACCGCCGGTATCTGGGCGAATACCGCTACAAGGATACCGTCATCCCGGACGCCATCCCGGCTATCATCGACCCGGATTGCTTCGATGCAGTGCAGCGCCGGTGCGAGATTCACCGTCAGGCACCGGCCCACAACAAGGCAGATATCCATTACCTGCTGACCACCAAGCTGTTCTGCGGCAAGTGCGGCACCATGATGGCAGGGGAGAGCGGCAGGAGCCACACGGGCACGGTCCACTGTTATTATAAATGTGGTACCCGAAAACGCAGCGGCAAGGAGGCTTGCAGCCTGAAGCCGGTGCGCAAGGAGCCGCTGGAACAGTTTGTGGTGCAGACGGCACTGGAAAAGGTGCTGAATGACCGGGTCATCGACTTGCTGGCGGACAAGCTGCTGGAATACCAGAGCAAGGAAAACACCCGTCTGCCGGTCTTGCAGGCCGAGCTGAAAGAGGTCAAGCGCCGCATCGACAATCTGGTGACGGCCATCGAGCAGGGCATCCTGACGCCCTCCACCAAGGCGCGGATGGAGGAGCTGGAACAGCAGCGGGAAGCGCTGGAAACCAGCATTCTGCAGGAGCAGATCGAGAAGCCGCCCATCACACGGGAGCAGATTCTGTTCTGGTTCGATCAGTTCCGCCACGGCGACCCGGCGGATATCGTCTTTCAGGAAAAGGTCATCGACTGTTTTGTGAACTCGATCTATCTGTTCGATGATGGTGCACCAAAAAAAGCGCGGTAGGATGTGTAAAGCATTCGCCGCGCTTTTTGTTATATGTTAGGCTGACTACATTTTGACTACAAGAGCATAAAAAATAGGCGGCGGGCAATCCCTGAAAATGAGGGAAAGCTCGCCGCTTTAATTATGGATTATTTAACTTGCCGGTAATTTGCTGGTAACTTGCTGGTCAGTTGTCTTTTCCGATCTGCTTGATAACCTGATCCGCGCCGGTGGCAGCCAGACCGGAAACAATGCCCACGGCCAGGGCGGTCAGCGGATCAGTGGCCGGAAAGTCCGGCACGTTGATGTACATAGCGGCCACCCCCAGCAGGCCGCCAAGGGCACCACAGATGGACGGCAGCCACTTGTTGGCCAGTGGGGTCTGCTTGATGGCGGTAGCGGCAAGGTAGCAGATGACGGTGATGCAGGCAACGGATGCGATGCCAAAAGATGCAAAATCCATGATGATTTCCTCCTATGTGTTTGTTATGTAGGCTTTCGTGTTCAAGCGGTTTTGTTCTCGAGATCGGTGATGCGGTGGTTTGCCACGCGCATCTGCTCTTCAAGTACGGGGACCCGCTGGGCAAAGTTGTTGTGTGCGCGGACCTCGCGGGTCAGTTCTTCCAGCTTAGTGTCGGTTACTGCCTGTGCGGTGGCCATGCGCTGTTCGGTGCGGCGGGAGGTTGCCAGGGTGGTGATGACCACACCAACAACGGAGCAACCCCCGGTAATCAGGGCAACGATGATTGCGTCCATGCTTAGTCCTCCCACTTGGATTTGTACAGCCCTGCCGCGGTCAGGCCCAGCTGATTGCAGAGCGCATAAACCTGTGCCGCATCACCAAGGCTGATGGGGCCGATGGTGAGGGTTTGCAGCGTGCTGGTATTGGCAGTGGGCTTGTCCTGCGCGGGAGCAGTCACGCTGCTGTAGCTGCCCAGTTTGACGGCAACGGATGCTGTAGTAAAATCAGCATCCAGCCAGTTCAGTGGGTTGGTGCGACTGCCTTTCCACCGTACTTCAAAATGCAGATGTGCGCCGTAGCAGTTGCCGGTGTCACCGCTGTAGCCGATCAGCTGGCCCTCCTGTACGGTCTCACCCTGGGCCACGCAGAGCTTGCTCAAGTGGGCGTACAGTGTCTCCAATGTGCCGTACTTGTAGGTTGCATGGCGCAGCTTGACCATGTTGCCATAGCTGTTGATATCGCCTTGGGTGCGCCTGCCGTTCCAGCGGTATGCCGTCTCCACCGTGCCGTCCTCCGCGGCGTACACGGGGGTGCCCACCGCCGCGCGGAAATCCAGCGCCCGGTGCAGGCTGCCGTCATTGTAGAGCCAGCCTGCGGTGATAATGTGCTGGGCCAGGGGCCAATGCAGCAGGACGTCTTCGTTGGATAATCTCATGTTGAATTCCTCCGTTTTGATTTGTTGTAACACAAAAGGGTCCTGCAAAAGCAGAACCCTTTTTCTTAAGCAATATACTTTTTGTGGCTGTTTTTAACCTGATCTTCTGCCGCTTTGGCATAAATCATTGTTGTGGCGATATTGGCGTGGCCTAGCATTTTTTGAATTTCGGTCACGTCCATGCCATGCTGCAAAGCCATTGTAGCCGTGGTATGTCGGATGAGGTGCGGATAGATGCGGCGCTGGATGCCAGCTTTTTTGCCCAATTCCGCAATGATTTTTTCGATGCCCGATTTAGTTGACTGTATCGGCATCCTTGGCAGGCTCGTCCGTTTTGCTGTCCTCTGCATCCAGCGCATCATAATACGCCTGTGCCAGGGCTTCCACCTCGGCAATGTCTTCTTCAGTCAGCAATCCGCTGTCCAGATGACTGTATGCCTTGTCTAGCCAATAGGCGACATCTCTGCCAGCGGCAATCTCGCGCTTGATGCTGCGCAGGGTCAAGTCATGTCTTGCTTTGGATTTAATAACCATAGTGTATCTCCTTTAAGTTGTGGTCATGGACGCGATTGCGTCCTCAAGATTTTTTATGACAAGATTTACATCTCGCTGATAATCCAGCTTAATGCCGGCGCCATCGCTGGCTTGAACTACGGTGTTGGGCGCATAAGCGGTGAGGGCTTTGTATGCGGCGATTTCGGCAGGGGTGAGCGGTGTTTCGATGGGGGTGGCGAGAGCGTAGTAGATTTTGCCCAGTTGCTTTTTGCAGGATACATTTAACTTGTCGGACATATCGGGGGCAATCAGATACAAGAATTGGCCGTTTACCATATTGTAGAACCACCGCAACTCAGTAAACGTGCTAGTTGCGAATATTTTCTGACCCACATCAAACAATGCGATGGGGAGACCTCTCGACGTAATATTCGCATAATCGCCAGTTTGTACAAACTTAACTGTTTCGCCGTCAACTTCAACCTTGTTCACCCGCTGCACCTTCAACCCTCTCTCCAAGTCCACCTCGTCACAAATCCACTGCTGGCCAGTCGGGTCAGTGTAGTTACCGCCAGAGGTCACAGGAATACCGGGCAGGCCGGTAGGTGTAGGAAGCGTGAAGAGCTGTTCACGGTATGGGGAATAGGCGGTGGCGGTTGAACCAAGTTCGAGCTGTACATTTATACCATTAAGATCGTAGTTTGTTCCCGTCTTCACAATAAAGCAGATGCGTGTTATTACTTCCTGTGTGTTATTAGCGCTGCCTTGAGTGAATAACTCCTTCCAAGATGCCGACACAAGTTTTACTTTCGGGGCAGAAACGTTTGAGGACAAAAGCGCCAAGCCATGTATACTAATCTGTTTAACGGGAAGGTACACATACCCATCTTCGGTCGCTGTGCCAGAAATGGATATTATCCCGTTTTTAGATGTAATAGTAACCCCTCTTGTTGTCCCTTTACCATCTGGGATATACAACAGATTTTTCCCTGTCATCTTTACGGCAATCGTCCCGCCATCCCCAGCACTCACAATCGGAACAGGAGCATCTGGTGTTGGCGTCCCGTCCTGCGTGCTCTTTCCGTACACATACAGCCCACACAGTGGTGCAGCAAAGGCGTCATCACAGCTTACCGGGTTGCCTGTCTCGCTGCCAACAAGCACATTCTGGCGCTTCTGCAGCGCAGCAGTATCTTCCTTTAGTCGACTAACCGCCTCTTTGTTCGCGGCAATCTGCATCATGGAATTATTGATGCTGTTGGCAGTGCTGTCGGCATCTGCCGCGCTCTTTGCGGCTGCATCTTCACTGGTCTTGGCAGCGGCGGCACTGTTTGCGGCAGCGGCCTTGCTGGCCGCAGCATCTTTCTGTGCAGCCACCGCAGCCGCTTTTGCATCTGCTGCCCCTGCAGCAGCATCACTGGCAGTCTTAGCGTCACCGGCAGCAGCCGTTGCACTCCCGGCAGCAGCGGTTGCACTGTTGGCCGCGGCGGTGGCGGACTGGCCCGCGCTGGTTTCGGATTCCTTGGCAGCAACGGCGCTTTTGGCCGCGGCGGTGGCCTTTGCCGCGGCGTTGCTGGCTGCGGTATCGGCGTTTGCTTTGGCCGTTTCTGCGGCCGTTTGGGCGGCTTTGGCAGCGCTTTCGGATGCTGCTGCGCCTTGGGCAGATTTTTCCGCCGCCGTCTCCGATGCCTTTGCTGCCGTGGCGCTAGATTTTGCCGCCGCTGCCTGTGTCGTCGCAGTGCTTGCGAATGTACTTGCACTGCTGGCGCTGGATGCAGCGGCCTTTTGTGCCGTTTCCGCACCGGCTTTTGCCGTCTCTGCTGCACTCTGTGCCGTTTTGGCAGCAGTGGCGGACTGGCCCGCGTTGGTTTCGGATTTCTTGGCATCCGCAGCGCTGTTGGCAGCACCGTCGCGGGCAGCTTCGGCCTGGTTCTTGGCATCTACAGCGCCGTCCCGCAAGTCCTGCATCTGGGTAAGGGCCTGGGCATTCTCGCTGGGAGTGGCGGTGCTGTTGGCACCGGGCACCTGGGCGTGATCCAGCACCATGTAGGGCAGATTGCAGCTGATGCGCTGCACGCCGTCCTGCACGCCCCGGATCGTGATGGTTGCGTACTTGGATGCTCGCATACAGGCTTCCGGAGGGACGGTCACAAGGCCGTCCGTGTCCGCCAATACCGTTACGCCCTCATCGCTGGGGACGTTATGGAACGTGGCATCAATCGCAAGGCCATCCCACTCCGGGCCGTGGCGCAGCAGCAACTGTTCCGTGCCGTAACCCATCGAGATCACGTTCAGCAGCACCAGCCGCACCACAGCGGGGTGCAGGCAGCTGTTGTTGATGGCGTTGATGACGGACTTTTGGAGTTCTTCAATTTTTGCGGTTGTGGTCATGAGCGCTCCTCCGGGGCTTGCGCACCCTGCTGCACCTTGTCCAGCGTATCCATGGCGGCGCGCAGGACAGAGAGGTACTGCGGCAGGTCGTAACGGCAAAAATATTCGGCAGCCCCGGCGGTTTGCAGGGTCGTTTCATCGGCAGCTTCGGCCAGGCCGGATAGAGTAAGGGACAAAAGGTTGCGGGCATCCTGCAGGGAGCCGTCCTTTAGCTCGGTGTCGCTTGAAAAAGTGAGGAAGGATTGATGCATGTATACACCTCCGTTGGGTTTAGTTAGGAGTTAGAAGGGAGAAGTTAGGAGTTGGAAGGTGTGCGCGTGTGCGCACGGGTTGAAAATTGGGCCGCAGTCCCGTAGGGGCGCACAGTGTGCGCCCGTCGCCCTGCGGTAAATCCTGTTATGGCATATACGGCAAGGTTTCGGAACGGTCAAGACCGTTCCCTACAGATGGACCTTTAATGTCCGGCTGCGGGCCTTGCCTTGCAATAACTCCTAACTCCTACTTCCTACCTCCTAACTCTCAATCAGCATTCAATAATGTTAAACTTCAAATTCTTAAACATTCCTGTCCTGCGGTTTTTGACAACGATGCCGTATTTGCTGCAGTAGGCGGTGGTGGTGCGGCGGGTGCCGTCCTCGTCCAGGTAGCCAAAGGCAAAGCTGGGCTTGCCCTGCAGCAGGGTGCGCAGGTAGTGGTAGTCCTCTTTGTCCAGGAGGGGGTACTGGAAGCTCCAGGTGCCCACTTTTTCCCGCACCACTTCCCGGTGCATAAACCCGGCTTCGTCGCGTCCGGAATCGCTGGAATCCAGGTCGGAGAACGAAAGTTCCTGTTCTTCGGCGGTGCCCAGCATGGGGGAACCGTCAATGGTAAAATCATCGCTTTTGGTCCAAAGCATCAATAAAAGCCTCCTGTTGCAATGGCCTGTTTGCGCTGCCAGCGCTGCACGGCGCGGCCCACATCGTCATCGGTCAGCTCAATGCCGTAAATGGCTTCCAGAATCTCCCGCAGCACGGCCAGCAGCTCCTCAAAGCCGGAAAGCAGGGTGTCGGTGTTGTCGGCCATGGCGTTGGCCAGCAGGGTTTGCAGCACACTTTGCGGGGCGGCAATTTCGGGGTTGGATGCCGCACCGGAATATTCGCCCATCATGGCAAGGGTGGGCTGGCGGATCACGCCACCCCGGGCCAGCATGGGGATCTGCGGCGCGCTGACATGATCCAGCGCAAAGCCAAAGCTGGTGCCGCCAATCAGGGGCACATCCTCCGGCACATCGATCTGGAAGCGGTTCAGCACATCGATCATACCGTTGACCATGGCAGCTGCACCGGAAAGCAGGCGGTTCATAAAGCCAATGGCAGTGTTCACGGCGCTGCGGATGGTGGCAGCAATGCCGTTCCATGCCGCACTGGCGCCGCTGTTGACGGCCTGCCAGGTATCGGCGAATTTCTGCCGGACATCATCCAGCCTGCGGGAGAAGAAGTCCGTGATCTGGCCCCAGATGCCGGAAACACCGTTCAGCAGGCCAAGCACCAGGTTGCGCCCGATATCGGCAAACACGGTGGAAGGTGAGTGGATGCCCAGCATGTTTTTGACGGCGTTGACCAGCGGGTCGATCATGTGCTGCTGGATCCAGCTGCCGATGCCGGCCAGCAGGCTGCCCATGCCGTTCAAAAAGCCCTGGATGGCGTTTTGGCCGATATCGGTAAAGTGGGAGCTGACCCAGTTCCCCACGCTGGCAAAGGTGGGGGCCAACAGCTCAACCATGCCGCCGATGAAGGTGCCGATCAGGGTGAACAGGCTTTCCACAATGCCTGCCCAGTCAATGTTCTGCAGGCATTCCAGTGCGGTCTGCCCCACCTGCGCCCAGTCAATGCCGTGCAGCAGATTGGTCAGCCCGTCCAGGATGCCCTTGGCCGCGGTACTGATATCCCCGGCGGCCTGCACCCAGTCCACGTTGTTGATGCCGGCCATAACAGCTTGGGCAAGGTCGCTGCCAAGGGCACCAAAATCAAAGGTCTGCACAAAGCCGTGCAGGGTTTCCAGCAGGGCTTTCAATTTATCGGTCAGCACACGGCCCAGGCGTTCCCAGTCCAGTTCCGCAAAGCACTGGTTCAGCGCATTGCCAATGCCGTTGCCCAGGGTGTTCCAATGGAAGCTCTGGACAAAGGTATCCACAAACAGCAGGGCAGTGTTCAGCCCCTGCGCAATGGTGGAACCAACCAGCCGCCAGTCCAGCCGGGCAATAAAGCCGTTGAGGGCACTGGCAATGTTTGCGGCCCAGGTCTGGGCTTTACCCTGGATGTTGGGCCAGGGGATAGCCGCCATGGCCGCGTTGAGCTTTTGGGCCACAAGCTGCCCGACCTGGTTCCAATCGCCTGCTTTGACGGCAGCCAGAATGCTGTCCAGGAAGGGGCTTGGGCTGTCATAGCTGTAATTGGGGGTGATGCCGCCGGAACCGGAGCTGTCTTTCTTGTCCAGGCGCTCAATCTCGTCAAAACCGGCAAGGCTCTTGGCGGCGTTTTGCAGCTTTTTGGAAGTACCGGATGCCGCGCTGCCCACGCCTCCCATGCTTTTTGCTGCGGTGTGGGCGGCGGAAACGCTTTTGCCGGTGAACAGGGCAATGATCTTGGCCAGGCAGGCAAACACCGCCGCGGCGGCATTGGCCAGGGCAGCCAGAGCGGGAGTCAAAACCTGCACCAGCGGTGCAGCGGCTGTGGCGGCGGCACCCTGCAGGTTGCCCAGGGCGGTTTTCAGCTGCCCGCTGGTAAGGGCAGCGCTGCCCAGGTAGCTGACCACCTGCCGCAGCCCCGCCGAAATACCGTTGAAAATCAGCGCACCGGAGACAATGCCGCGCAGGCGGGCCGTAAAGCTGCGGCAGCCGGTGGAAGCGCTGGCAAACCGATGGTCAACCTGGGTAAGGCGAGAGACCAGCCCGCCCAGGGCCCGGCTGCCGATGGCAGAAACCCGCCCCAGGCTGGCAGAAAGAAGAGCACTGAGCTTGCTGCCAAGCGGGCGGAGCAGCCCTGCGCCGGACTTTGCCAGGTTGGCAAACCCGCTGAGAAGTGAGAACTTTTTGGCGGGCGGAGCGTTTGTGGTGTTATCCTGGTGCGCGGCGGCCTGTTGGCGTACCGCGGCCTGTTCTGCGGCTTTGGCAGCCTTATCATAGGCGCGCTGTTCGGCAGCAGCCTGGCGCTGGGCTGCTGCCTGTACCTGAATGGCAAGGCGCTGGCGGGCATCCTCAATGGCGGCATAGCGCTGGTCCACGCGCCGGGCAAGGGCATCAACGCTTTTGGGGGCTTCCTCGCCCAGTTTTACCTGCGCCATGGCGGCGTTGAGCTGGTTTTTGCTTTCCTCAAAGGCGCGGACAGCTTTGTTCAGGCTGACCTGCGCCAACGCCACGCTCTTGCTCCAGGCGGCACCGGCGGCCTGGGCGGCTTGGGTGCCGGTGGCGGAAATGCTTTTCTGGATCTGGTCCCCAACGCCGTTAAAGGCGTGCTGCACCTGGGCTTTGGTACGGGCTGCAGCCGCCTGCAGTTGGGCGTTGATGGTATCCTTTAAGGCCAGGTCAAAATAGATCGTGCCGACACTGGTTCCCTCCGGCATCAGGGTTCACCTCCAAACAGTTTTGCCATGGCAGCTTCCAGGCTGTCCATCTGGCGGCGCAGGGCTGCGGGCGGCGTAGTTTCCAGGGCCCGGCGGGCAAGGTGTGCCTGCCATTGCTGGTGGATGCGCTGGGCCCACGGCCCCATGGCGGCCAGTTTCTTGCGGTCGGTTTCGCCCCGCACAGCCACAACGCGGCCCAGCGGGGTGTTGTCCATCAGGCCGCCCACCAGCTTTGCCCATTCGGGGTAGGGCAGCTCCGCCTGCGCTGCGGGCAGAATGCCGTACTGCGTGGCCAGGCTCTGCTCGATCAGCACGGCGTCAAATGCGGTATCGTACAGCGGCTGCGGGTCATTCGGCGGGGTCCTGAAATCGCTGCTCCACATCCTGCGGCTTTTCACCGGTGGCGGCGCTGATCACAAGGGTGAACAACTGCATATAAGCGGGGAACGGCAGGTCCATCTCGTTCAGCTCCTTGGCGGCGGGCTTGCCCAGCGCCAGCTCCAGGCAGCGGTCAATCACATCCGCAGAGGTGTTTTTGGTGGCGCTGGCGGCAGCATCCAGAATTTTGGTCACGGTCTTTTTGCGGTTGTCCACGGGGTAGATTTTCTCGCCCACGCGGATCTCCGGTGTTTCGGTCAGCAGCTTGCCGTCCAGGGTATACAGTTTGCCCATAGGGAATCCCTCCATTGTGTTGTGTTATTCTTAAACCCCAAGCCCGCCCGCCGGTACATCCGGCACAAAACAAAATCAGCCGGATGCAGCGGGGGTAAAGGTGGGTTTGCCGTCGCTCTGCACCTCAAATTCCAGCCCGGCCACGTTGGTGGAATCACCGCCGCCGGGGTTGGTAACGCTCAGCACACAGTCGAATTCCAGCTTGGCACCGCTGGGGAACTCCCACTCAAAGCTGCTGTCGCAGGTGGAGCCGGTGCCCCAGGCGCTGTTGGCAACATAATCATTGCCGGCATCGCCGATGCTGCGCTTGCCGGACAGGGTGATCTTCAGGCTTTTGCCGGTCACCATACGGCGCACCCAGCCTTCGGCCTCCATCGGCTTCCACTCCTCCACATTGCCGTCAATGGCAACGGTAAAGGTTTCCATATCGGCGATGGTGTTTTTGGTGGCGCCGCCACGGGCGCCGATCTTGAACTTGTTTTCAAATACGGGGTAAACACCCGTTTTGTTTGCCATGGTTTTCACTCCTTTTTGCAGGTCATTGTCAGGTTGATGGCGTACTCAAACACGCCGTCGGCCCCGCGCCCCAGGGGGATGGACCCCACACCGGGGTCTGCCAGGAGCACATCTGCACCGGCCATCTGCGCCCCGGTAAGGCCATAAAACAGCCCCCACAGGGCAGTGGCCTGGGCTTCGGCCTCCGGCTGGGCTTTGCCCCAGCGCAGCAGCAGGCGGAAGGCCTGCACCTGGTAGCTGGTTTGGGCAGCACCGCCCAGGGCAATGTGTGCCGGGCCGCTGCGGGCAGCAGGGTAAACGCCCAAAAAGTATTCAGCGTTGGCGTCTACGGCCCCCAGGCGGATGCAGCTGCCCAGCTCCGGGCGCTGGGCTTTCAGCCAGTTTTTCAGCTGTTCGGTGGTCATTTGGGCAGCCTCCGTTTCAGGGCGGATTCATAGGTGGTTTGCAGCCAGTGTTCCTGTGCGCCGCCCGGCAGCCAGTCGTGCAGCCATTCACCGCGGGCGTTGGCGTTCTTTCCGGTCTGGAAGTGATATTCCGGGTGGTGATACAGCCGCCGCGCATAGGGGGTATCTGTGACCAGTGCGGTGTGCACAGTGTCCGGCAGCACATCCTGCACCACGGCGGTGCGGGCGTTCTGCATGGTGCCGGTATCAAATGGCATCACCTGCGCGGTGGTCACTTCGGTGCGCAGCAGACCCATAGCCTCCAGGGCTGCATCCTGCATGGCGCGCTGGATGGCTTCGATCGCGGGCTGATTCAGCTTAACTTCAATTTCCATCAGCGCACCTCCAGGCGGGTAAAGTTCACACTGCCGTCCGGGTTGCGGCATTTGGTGCCGCGGTAGATCACCCAGCTGCGGCCGTACAGGGTCAGGGTTCCGGCCAGGATCTCAAGATCCGGCGCAATGTCACCGTCAAACAGCGCTGTGCCGGACAGGGTAATCAGCCGCCGTTTGGCGTCCAGCTCCTGCCGGGGCTTGTCCTGCCAGTTGCAGGCAAGGGAAAGCTCGGCCAGCACCTGGGGCGCGCCGTCCTCGCCCTCCGCGCCGGTCAGCACCACAGTACAGGGGGTGCAGCACACGGCGGGGGGCACAAGCCGGGGCCACCTCATGGGATCAGCCGGACCGCAAGGCCCGACTGCCTCAGCTGCGCCAGCACGGCATGGCTTGTGGTAACGCCGCCCTGGGTTACGGTTTTGCCGCTGTCAAAGCTCATGCTGACCCCGTTGATGCCATAGCTGGCCAGCGGGCTTTGCAGCATGTCTGCATACTGGGCAAGGAAAACCGCGTGCAGGCAGACGGCTTTCTGGACGCGGCGGCGCTGGAACTCGGTCAGGTGTTCAAAGCCGATGGCAGCAATGCGGCCAAAGCAGAGGTCGTTCACCTCGTCCTCGGCCTGCAAGATCCGCTGGCCGTCATAGGGCTGGCTGCCGTCCGTCATGGCCATGTAATCGGCTTCGTCAACGTAAGCGCCCATCAGCTTTTGGCCACATCAACAAACACGCTGTCCACCTTGCCGTCCTTGCCGTTCGGGAAGGTGAACACATCGCTCAGTTCACGCTCCTGGTACAGGTAGCCGTCCCCCTCGGTGTGGGAGCCGGGGTTGAAGTAGTAGATGGAGCTGATCTTGGGCACCAGTTTGGTGGTCAGCGGGGTTGCGATCAGGCAGTTGATCTTGTGGGCACCGGCAGCGGGCTCAAAGCCGCCGTTCTCGCCGTCAAACTTGAAAGCGTCATAGAACACTTCATCGTCGATCACTTCCATCACGGGCACGCCGTCGATCTCGGTCACGCGGGTCTCAATGCCGGTGCCGCCGTCAGCAATCTGGGTCACTGCAATGGTGCGGGTAAAATCCGGGGCCTGCTCCAGCGCGTCCATAATGGCGCTGGTCACATAGGCAATCAGGGCACCCTTGGCCTTGTAGCGGCGCAGCTTGCCGGCCGACAGGCAGGTTTTCAGGTAGGGGTAAACATTGGCCTTGGTGATGGTGGCGGGGTCCGTTTCGGTGTGGTAGCCGGTCTGGGCTTTTGCGGTTGCGGCCACCTTGGCAAAGAACAGGGCGTCCTTTTCGGGTGCGCTCTGGGTTTTGGTAAAGGTTTTGGCAATGTTCTGGATGGAGGCGGTCGCGTTGGTTCCGTCCACATCGGCCTTGTCCACCAAAAACTCAATATCGCGGTCGTGGGTTACGGTGAACGGGTGGTCAGTCTGGGTATAGGTGCCGCGGTTCCAGCCGCCGCTGCGGCTGTGGTTCTTAAAGCCGCTGGTGCTCATGCTGGTAAAGTGGAAGGTTTTGGCGTCCAGCCACTTGACGTTGGTGGTGATAAAGGGGGTGCAAAGGGTTTCCTGCGTCATGATCTCAAGCAGTTCAGGGCTCCAGACCTGCGCATAGTTCAGGGTGTTTGCCATGGTGTCAGGCTCCTTTCAGGGTGGTTATTTGAACCGGTTCCAGCGCTTGGCGCCGGCCGGGTCTTTCTGGGGTGCGGTGGGCTTGGCAGCTGCGTCAGGGTCAGCCCCAAGCCGAAAGCCGCCGGTGGTCTTTTTGGCCGCGGCGGGAGCTTTCCATTCCGGGTGGCGTTCCAGCACGCGCTGCATAGCAGCGGCAATGGCAGCTTCGTCAGCGCCCGGCCCGGCTTCGGCGCGGGCCAGCGTGATGGCATCCGCCGCCATGGTGCTGTCCACACCGGCTTTGTAGGCGGCAATTTCGCAGTTGGCAGCCAGCAGGGCCGCTTTTACCTGGGCAAGCTCGGTATCCGGGGCAGCAGTGCCCTCCGCCTGCGGGGCGGGGGAAGCTTCCTCCTGCGCCGGGGGCTCCGGGTCCTGCTGCGGGTCGGGTTCTGCATCCGGCCCGGCGGGTGGTTCGGTGTCCGCAGGCTGGTTGACAGTGTCCGCGGTGTCAGCGGGCTTTGCGCTCGGCTGGCTGTCCGCGGTGGGATCCGCGCCCTTTTCTTCCTGCTGCGGCTCCTGGGCGGCAGGGGCCGCGGGTTCAGGCTTTTTCTTTGCGCTCATTGGGTTCTCCTTTCTTATTTTTTCTGGTTTTGGGCATAAAAATTGCCCGCCCTGACCTCATGCGGTCAAAAGCAGGCATAAAAATACCACGGTGCAGAATTGCATCGTGGTTGTTAAAACTGTAAAAAATAGGAACGGGGAACGGCATCGGAACCGTTCCCCATCGATTGGCATTTGGCAGGCGTACCATCCTCCTGCATCTCTCAGGGCAAAGCCCTTGTCATTACCAGCGGCGTGTGGTCGGTACGAAATCTACCACCTCAAATGCCTTTCTTATCCTATGCTTATTGTAGCATTTTTACTTTGCCTTGTAAAGAATTTCTTTGTTGTGGATGAGGCGTTCCCATTCTTTTTGGCGGATCTTCAAAAAGGTGATAATGGAGTTTTTATAGTGTACAGGATCCTGCGATGCTGCAAGCCGAAGTGCAATGCGGAAATGTTCGCCGGTTTCACCAACGGTAATTTCTTTCAAAAGCATACCGGTTTGCGGGCGGGGGTCCCGGATGATGTAATCGGGACTTTGGATAATTTCGGCCAGGTATGTACTGAACCGTTCGTAATCATCCGGGTGGCGCTCCTGGATGTGTTGAATGCGCTCATCAGTGATGATAACCTCATCGGTTCGGATATCTTCCGTTACGACCTTATACAGTTCTTTGTCCAGCTTACATACAACATTCACGTCCGGGTTCACACCAATCCTGTTTGATGTGTCCAGTATACCACTTGCGGCGGGGTTTGTATAGCGTTCCAGCGCTGCCGTGTCCCTCTCCCGCCACACATTCCGGCGCAGCACATCCCCATGGTCGGCCACAAAATCCCGCAGCTCCTTTTGGGCGGCGTGAACACGGGCGCGGGCGGCTTTTGCAGCGGCGGGGTCACACAGGCCCGCCGCCTGGCGCTTGGCTTTGCGCACGCTGCGCTCCAAAGCGCGCTGCCTGGCTTCCAGCTGGGCGGCGGCTTCCACTTTGGCTTTGTCCATCGGGCGTGGGCGGGTGCTGACACCCTCCACCCAGGTGCTCAGGGTGTGGCGGCAGTTGGGGTGGAACAGCCCGCCCTGCATGGCAACGGACAGCAGCGGATACTGCCTGCCGTTGCGGCTGATGCCGTATGTCCCGCCCGGCGTGCGGGGGCCGTGGTAGGGCTGGAACACATCATCAATGTAAACAAGGCCCTGCCAGGGCAGGCAGGTTTTGGAGCAGGCGCCGTACTGGCTGACCAGCACCGTGTCCAGGCCAAGGCGCTCCCGCTGGGCGGCTTCCCCCATCAGCATGGCGCGGGTCCCGGCGGTGCGCAGGGCCATTTCGGCATAGGTGGAAATGTTCACCCGGCGGCCGTTGCGGTAGCGGATGCAGGCAATGCCCTGATCCAGAAAATCACGGGTCGCCGCGTCGGTGGCCTGCTGCAGGGTCTGCCCGCCTGCCTGCATGGCAGCGGCGGTGCGCAGGATGGTTTTGCGGTACACATCGTTCATGTAGCGAAGGGCGGCGCGTTCGCTTTGCTCATTGGCCTGCTGCATCTCGTTCAGCAGGGCGGTCATTCGCTCGTCGCTCATCCGGAAAAATCCATCCGAACCGTCTTGGGCGGCTTCCTCCTCCAGCAGAGTGCGGGTATTGGCATCAATGCGGTCCCGGTATTCGCCCAGGATGGTGGTGTTTTCCCGGCGGAAGCGCCGGAGATCCCGCAGCTTGGCGGTCTGCCAGGCTTGCCAGTGCCGGGGTGTGCCGTTTTGGCCGCCCTCGGTCTGCTCCTGCCGCTGGTGGCGGGCCAGGCAGCGGTGCAGGCTTTTTACCAGATCCAGCTCCAGGGCATCAAACAGGGCGGCAATATCGCGAGCGGTCATGCGTCAGGGCCGGGCATCAGGCCGGAGGGGGCATCCAGCTCCGGCTCGGCAGCGTCGGTAATGCCCTGCTCCAGCCGGATGCGCCGCACCTCGGCGGCTTTCCAGGCATCGTCCTTGCTGGACCCCCACAGCTCGTCCACCTGGGCTTCCACGCTCATCACGCCTGCACCGGCCGCGGCGGCAACGGTCTGGACCCGGCTGTCAAAGCTGGGGGCACCGTACTCGCCAAAGCTGCAGGAGGCGTGGTATTCGCCGGGCAGCAGGCTGGCCTGGATATCCTGGGCTTTCAGGGCAATTTCGGCCAGGCGGGGCAGCGCTTTTTCCAGCGCATCGGTAATGGCGCTGCGGGTGTAGCCGGTCACGTCCTTTTTCTCGCGCTGGGCTTCGGCGCTGGACATTTTGCCCAGGTCAATGCCAAGGGTGGCGGGGCTCATAATGCCCTGCAGGCACATATCCAGCGTGGCGGTGTAGCTGGCCAGGAAGGCATCATACCGGATGTCCGGCTGCTCGGTCTGGATCTTGTCGTCCGCGTTTTCCTTGCTGCTTTCATGCACGGCCACAAAGCGGCAGCCAAAGGCGTTGGGCATCCGCAGCGCGCCGTTTTCCGGGTTGCGAGGAATCAGGGATTCCGGAATATAGCGCTGCACCCGCCCCGCCCGCACCGCGTCCATCCATTGGCTGATGATCTCATCGTGAGCGTCAAAGGCATCGGTCTTTTTGTCAAAGATGCTCTGCCCGCGGCCGCGCCAACGGGCGGACGGCCAGAACTGCAGCGGCACAGCCAGCATAAAATCCCCGGCAAAGGTCACATCCCGCAGGGCGGCGGTGCCCGGTTCCGTGGTGACAGGCAAAACCTTGTCTCCGTCCAGCAGCTCATACTGCACCCGGCCGGGGGCATATACCTCCCGCAGGATCCGCCCGCGCTCCCCCACAGGGGAAAGGAAGCAAATCTCCTGGATGCGCCCGTGACTGGTGCGGTATTCCACCTGGTCCGCGCCGCGGAACTCCAAAATCGGCTCTGTGCTGACGTTGGGGTCCAGGCTGATCTTGAACGCCCCGTCCCCGGTCACCAGCGTGTCGGCCACAGCGCGGCTGACAAGACCCGGCAGGTCGTTCTCTTCGGCCAGCTTCGCCCAGCGGGCAGTAGCTTTCTGGGCGGTGGGGCCGTCAAAGTCCAGCTCGTTCAGGTCGGCTTTCACAATGCCCGCCAGAATATCCACCATAATGCCCGGCAGGCCGCTGTGGGCTTTGCGGATGCTTTCATCCTCCGGCGCAGCGGCCCAGAACCTGGCCCGGCTCACCTCGTCATCCCCCAGCAACTTGAACAGCTGGTCCAGCTCACAGGCATCGCCGCGGTACCAGATGCGGTTGCGCAGCACGTTGGTTTCAAAGCTGACCGGCTCGCGGATCACAAGCCCTTTGCCGGATGCAGGCTGAATTTCCAGCCAGCTGCGGATCATCGTCTTCACCCTTTCTATCCATCTCATCCAATCTGCTCCTTATACGGCAGCCAGGCGTACTGCTCGGCGTTTACGCAGTGGTCGTTGCGGTCCTCCGGGCAGTTGGGCTTCTTTTCGTCCCAGCTGTATACGTTGTATTCCTCAATCAGGGGGGCACAGGCTTCCTGCACAAACAGGTGGTCCCCGTGGGCCAGCCAGCCGCATTCCAGGTTGATGCGGTCCAGCACCGGCAGGCGCTTCCAGGCAGGCACAAAGTCATAAATGCAGCCGTGCAGGCGGCGGTATTTCCGGCATTCGGTGATCGTGGCCTGGTCGGCGGAATCCAGATACACGGTGCGGGCAAAGCCCCAGGCCCTGCGCTGCTGCTCCAGAAAGTCCAGCAGCAGGGGCGGAATATCGCTGGGGGCCAGCGGCGGCAGGCTGTGTTCGGCGCGGGTCTTGTTGTTGTGGGCCTGGGCCGCCAGCGTGACCTTGCGCCGGTCGGATAAAATGCCGTCCAGCACAAAGGCAAAAGTATCGGCGGTCTGCTGGCTGTAGCTGGTGTCCACCCCGCAGGAAAGCTGGACCCAATGCAGCGGGTGTTCCGGCCGGTTCAGCAAGGCGCGCAGCTCAGCCGCACAGATCAGGTGGCGCGGTTCCAGGTTGAAGATCAGCCCGGTGGCACGCCCGCGCAGCCCCAGGATCTTGTTCTTGTATAACTTGGTGCCCGGCGGAACCATGCTGATGATCTGCTGCCGCTTCTCTGCGGATAACCCCAGGTTGTGCTCAAACGAGAAAAACCAGTGTACCCAGCCCGGCTTTGCGGTCTGGCACAGCTGAGCGGTGATTTCTTTTGGGGTATCCTGCGCCCACCGGGGCAGGGGGCGGGCATGGTCGATAAACTCCGCATAGATCGGCAGGCCGGGATCGTCCGGGTTCAGGGTGGCCAGCAGGTAATCACAGCGCATGGCGGCTTCCCGCACAAAGTCAATGTCCGCAATGTTGATCTCGTCAATGTACAGGCAGCCATACTGGCCGCCCAGGGCTTTTTTCCAGCGGGCTTTGTCGGCATAGCCCATCACATAGATCTTGCGGTCGCCGCCTGGGGCGTGCAGCAGCAGATGGGGCAGGCGGTCCTCGCCGCGGCCACCCGGCCAGTATTCAACCAGGTCGCCAAAGTCATCCAGCACGCCCAGCTCCTTGGTGATGATGTTCTTTTCAATCGTGCCCTGGTCCAGTCCCGCCAGCACATGCAGCCGCTTGGGGCTGGCTGCGCACCGCAGAATGAACTTGAACAGCCCCACGGTGGTTTTGCCCGCCGCGGTGGTACCCTCCAGAAATTCCACCGGCGCGGTGCAGCGCAGGAACGCCTTGTATTTTTCAGACAGCAGCAGATCAGCCATCCGGCGCACCCAGCTGTTCCAGAACTTTGCCCAGCTGGCCGGTATCCAGCTTGGCGTCCAGTTTGAGCTTGTCCTGGTACATGCCCAGGTGCTTGCCGATCAGCTCCAGCGCACGCAGGGCACCTTTGCTGTCAAACTGGTACTTGCCGGATTCCACCATGCCGCCTGCATCGGGGTCATACACCAGCACCGGCTCCGGCTCCCGGCAGCAGCGGTAGGTATCCACAAGCTGCTGCAGAACATAGTCCTGCGTCAGGGCCAGGCGGGCTGTCTGTTCGCGCTGCAATTCGCGCACGCGCGCAAGAATGTCCGCATTTGTCAGCAGGCGGCTGGCAGTTTTGCGGGCGGAGTTTGCGGCGTACCCGGCCCGTACGGCGGCCTGGGTGCCGTTATAATCCACAATGTATTCCTGGCAAAAACGTTCCTGCTTGGGGGTAATGGATGGCACGGTGGTCACCGCCTTTCTGCAATAAAATACCCCGCCATATTGGGGCGGGGTGGAATATTAAAGAACCCCGGCACGCACGGACAAAAGGAAAGAGAGTAAATGTGTGAGCCTTTGCCGGGTGCCGGGGAGTGGGGCCGCACAAGGGCCTTGCACCCTTGCTGTGCCGTTGCTTGGGAACACAGCGCTCCTGCCAAAGGGCCGGCTGTGCGGCATAAAAACAGCCAGGCGGGGCATGGCCGTCTGGCTGAAATGGGGAGGATAAAATGACAATACAAAAGCCGTAAGGACGTTTTGGGTTCCTTACGGCTTTTGATGATGGTATTATAACATGTTTATTGGGGGTCTGTGAGGGTCAAAAGTCAGTACTTGTTGGCTAGATATAGCAGAACAGCACCTAATATGGCTAGGATATTGAAGCAATAAACATAGGGATAGTTGAAAAATGTACGGAATAGCCAAAGGCCAGATTCCTTGGCGTGTTTATTGACCGATAGCGAAAAACCTGCAATTTTTGCTACAAAGAAAATCAACATGAACAATGTATCAAAAACAATGATTCCGACAACAGTGCAATAAAAAAGCAGTGCATATACATTTTTAGGGGTTAATGTTTCAAATCCTTTGGTAAAAAGAGATATTTCGGCCATGAAGCCAACGACGACAGCAGAAAATATACCTAAAATAGTAATAGATTGCTCGTGAAACCCCTGAACCTTTGATTCAAGAAGTTTGGTATCATTAGCTACTTCCTGCGCTATAGCTGACGTTTGCTCTTGTTGAGTCTTGGAAACTTTAGCCAGATTTCGAATTTCATCCATGCGATTTAGGCGCAAACATTCCAATTCAATGTGATCCAAGAGCTTTTGCAAACTTCCCAAAATACGGGCATCTTTTTCCGTTTGCTTTTGCAGAGCAGCCAGATCGACAACTCTTGCAAGAATAACGGGAATAGAATCGCGCTCATCCGCTTGGTAGGAGCCCAAGCAACGTGAAAGTATAGAATAAGAATGACGAAAATTTTCATCATCGTATACCGCTTGCAGCTTAACCAAAAAGTCTGCAGCAACATCAGAGGATGGAGCTGAATCTAATTCATCAACAGCATAATTCCTTATTTCGTCAAGAACCGCAACAAGTTGAGTCATTTGCTCGTCTTGGAAAGTTTTGAAATCATTCATTGCAAGCAGTTCGTCCTTTTAGTTATGCTGAAAGTCCAAGGGGATCATTGTCTCTGAAATAGTGCAAAATAGCATTAAAAGGGATAACATCGGAAGGCTGAGTGTTCATCCAAGGGGATTCCCGATGAGTTCTTCCGACGAGTTCTCGCGCGGTAAGAGAAAGGCATTTGTCAATGACAGAAATCAAAAGTTTTTTCTCATCAGAACCGTAGCAGGAAAAAGGCTGGTCGGAAGGCGGAATAAGAATTGCATTTGCGCTGAAAGAGCAGTATTCAAAATAAACGGATGGAACGACAGGCCCATATGCCCAGTGTTCGATTTCATCTGAAAACAAAGATTCTCCATAAGCCTTGGCATAGTATCCCTGCAAATAGTACAGTGTTTTTTGGAGTTTTAAATTTGTCACGGGAAAACCGCACTGGGCTGCATAGGTAATAATATCAGCGGATAATTGTTTGGCGTTCATACAGTTTTCCTCCTATCTAGTTTAATTATAAGTATATTACAATAATATTATAGCATATCACTTCCTGCTAGTGTTGACAATTCTTTGTTAAGAGAATTGTCGAAAATATCTATTTCGCTGAGACTTTTTTTGTGCCTCCTCCTGACCCACCGGTATTCCAGGTGCATCTCCACAGCGATCTGCTCAAAGCGCTGGCCAAGCAGGTATCTTCTGCGCAAAATTTCCTGATCGCGGGCATCGGTGATCTGATTGATGATCGCGATGACATCGCGGCGGGTATCTGCGCAGATGGCGATCTGGCGTTCCAGTTCTTGCTGCGCCTGAATGATGCGCTCCACAGCACGGGGGATGCCCTGACCGTCCGGAGTGCCGGTTGGCATGGAGGAAAGAAGCGGCGTGACGCGGCAAGCCTGGCTGCGCAGAGTAAGCAGCTCCTGTTCAAGCTCCCGCTCCTGGCGCAGACTTTGCTGGTAACGCCGGAGATACTGGACTTTCTCGTTATAGGTCAATCGGCATCACCTCCATGCGTATGCTCCATATAGATCTTCGGCTCGGCGTCCTCCTCCGTGTGGGCGGCGGCTTTTCCGGCGCAGAGCCCGGCGGTGTAAGCAACAGACAGAAGCGCGGCCAGAACGGCGCTGCCGATGATCGAGAGCAGGATATCCATCAGTCACCCCACCTTTCGCCGCGGCTGCAGAAATCGCTTGGCGTGTTGCGGCCGTACAGGGGGCACTGGACAGTGGCCCAGTAGCGGCACTTTCTGCAGCGTAAAATCGGAAAATGGTGCAGAATGATCGCATTCCAGATGCTGCCCAGAAATTGCGATACAGCATATACCAGCGAAATGCCCAACATAAAAAGAAGCGGTGCGACAACAAAAACCAGAAATAGCGCTTTTGCAGCATACAAGCAATTAAATTCAAACACTGACATCCGCCTCACCTCCCAACAGCTGCCATGCTTTGCGGATGACGGCACATCCGTGTACGGAGCAATTATGTTCCAGCCCGCAGCCAAAACAGGCTTCGGGGCGGCGCTCGATGGCAAGGCGGTGCAGCTGGCGCAATTCGTCCGGCGTCATCCGTTCGACAGGGATGCACCGGCTGTTTTCGGTATCGAACCGCATGCCGCTTGAAACAGGCATCATAGTTCCACCACCTTGATGAAAATGCCGGGGGTATCGGCCCAGAACTTTTCAACCACCTCACTGCACACGAATGCGTCATCGCGCCAGAAGTGCAGGCGGGTCATTTCGTCTTTCAGGGCTTTTTCCAGGTTGTCGGTATCGGGCTTGGTGGTGCGCCACTCGCCGTCATTGTGGCGGCCGTCAGTGGGAAACAGCCACTTGACCAACAGCCGCACCGGGCCGCTGCAGGGGGTAGGCGGTGCATAAGGGGCCAGGTAGGCGTGCAGCTTGGCACGGGTGGCTTTCAGCTCCGGGCTGTCGTGCAACACGGCGCAGGGCTTGCCGCCGCGCATAAAGGCATGCAGCTGCTTGGCATTGTGGGTTGTGGTGGGCGGCTGCATGGGAATAAAAAATTGCATGTATTTTCACCTCGTTCTTTTTTTGTGGCCAACGTGTTGGGGTGGGTTCCCGGAGGGATGGGGGCTGTGTACGCCCCATCCTCTGGGATACCCCAACACACGGACGGATTTTTACTATATATATAAGGCTATTTTCCGTCCGTATTTGGTACGGATAGCGGCTATTTTCCGAAATACGGAAGTTCGGACGGATTTGTGATAGCGGCTATTTTCCGTGAAATATAAGAAATATTATCCGTTGCTTCCGGGCTCTTTCAGCCCCACGCTGGTGCCATCAATCCAAAATCCGCCGTCGGATTTCAGGCGTCGGCGCACGGTATCGGGCTTTAGGTTCAGGTATTCAGCCATGCTGTAAATGGTCACTTTACCATCCATGGTGCAGGCTTCAAAGGCGGTGCGCAGTTCGGCACGCTTGCTTTTGGCGGCAGTATCTTTGTCTCCCCAGCGCTTTGCGGCACCGCGGGAGCCAAGCTGCTTGTAATCGCTTTCTGGCTGCAGGTCCTCCAGCAGGCCGCTGTCCAGCTTGTGTACGGGATAGTCGAACCAGAGGTTGACCGGGTCAAAACGGGCAAACTCGCGCAGGGTGCCCTCAATGCGCCAGGCGGTCATGGCATCGGCGCGCTTGATGGCGGCCGCGGTGTCGGCATCCAGGCGGTGCAGATCGGGCAGCGGCAGGTGGTCTTTGGCAATGGCCAGCATCCGGCTGCGGCTCAACGCATCGTCCGGGCCGTAAGCATCGGCATGGCTGCGGGCATCCAGCAGGGCTTTGGCTGCGGCGCAGGCCGCTTTGTTGTGCAGCTGCTCCCGGATGGCATCGGTGGGGACCAGCTCGGTCATATCCAGCATGGCATCCGGGTCACGGGCAAACACACCGGAGCCGGAAGCACGGTCCATGCTGCGCTTGCCGCCCTGCGCGCCCTTGCTGTGGTGGTGGCAGTAGATGACGGCACAGTCCAGTTCCCGGCAGACCAGGTCAAACTGGTTGCAGAACTTGGCCATCTGGTCAGCGCTGTTTTCATCGCCGGTGATGACTTTATAGATCGGGTCCAGCACAACGGCCAGGTAGCCTTTCTTGGCAGCCCGGCGGATCAGGCGGGGAGCCAGCTTATCCATGGGGACGGAGGCACCGCGCAGGTTCCAGATGTCGATGTTGGCAAGGTTCCGGGGCGGCAGGTGCAGGGCTTCGTATACATCCTTGAAGCGGTGCAGGCAGGAAGCCCGGTCTAGTTCCAGGTTGATGTACAGTACCTTGCCCTGCGCACAGGCAAAGCGGCCAAGCCAGGGGGCCCCCTCGGCAAGGCAGATGCACAGCTCGATCAGGGCAAAGCTTTTGCCCGCTTTGCTGGGCCCGGCCAGCAGCATTTTGTGGCCCTGGCGCAGCACCCCTTCGATCAGGGCATCCGCCAGCGGGGGCAGGCTGGCCCAGTCATCGGCAAGATTTTCGGTATCGGGCAGGTCGTCCGTGCAGGCTTCAAACCAGTCCTTCCATTCTTCCCAGCAGGATTTGCCGGTGTTGGTTTCCAGCAGGTACTGCTTTTTGCCGCCGCGCAGGATGCCCGGCATGCGGGATAAGCGGGCAGGGTTGCGGTTGGCTTCGTCCAGCATCAGGCCGTTTTTCTTGCAGGCAGCGTACAGGTAATCCACCCGGCGGCGGTACTCGGTGTAATCCGGCGCACCGACCCGCACAATGGCGTGCAGGCTTTTGCTGCCGCTGTACACCAAAGCAGCGCAGGGCAGTTCCAGCTGGCGGATAATGGCCTGCTGCTTTTCCAGCTCCATGTTGTCGCATTCCACCAGGGCATAACGGTAGTCGGTCACATTGTTGTTGCTGCGGCCGCCCTCCACGGGGTTGAAGCAGATCCAGGCACCGGCGGCGGGGTTGTAATCGCCCACCACAGCGCCGATGTCCCCGCCGCAGCGGGCAAGCTCGTCCATCAGCTGACCGGCGGTGCGGTCCCAGCAGCCTTTTGTGGGGGCATAGCGGTCATCCCGCAGGTAGCTTTCGGTCACATAGGCCACATGGTCCTCCGGCTCAAACAGGGCTTGCAGGTAGCGGCGCAGCTGGTCGGCGGGGTCCCATTGTTCGGGGATGTTCAGCTCCTGCACATCCAGCCAGCGGGTATCCACCACAACGCCGTCCGGCCGGGTGCCGGGGGCACAGATTGCATCGTTCCAGTCCAGCTCATGCCCGGCGGGGCCCGGCCAGCCGTGATTGCGTGCCAGGGCGAAAATGCTGTTCTCGGTGATCGGTTTGGGATTGCCGCGGAAACTTTCCCACTTGCGGGCACATTCGCCCTTGTGGTACCGGCTGCCATCGCGGGAACTCCATTGCTCCCATGCGGTAACAGGGAACCCGGCTTCTTTCAGCCCCATACCCACCGTGACCCATTCCTCATAGGTCAAGTTTGCCGGGGAGATAAAGTCCAAGGCTTCCTTGAGATCATTTGCATTGTCCATTCCGTTTACCATCCGAAGTCAAAGATTGGGGTTGTTTCCGCAGAGGGCATATAGGTCTTTGGGTCCACGCCCTTGGGGGTGCCGCGCCAGCCGCAGGCGGCGATACGGTCGATCATGTGCTTGGCGGCGTTGAAGCTCCAGGTGCCCACATGCTGGAAGCCGTATTTTTCCAGGCAGCGGATCTGCTTGGGGGTGGTTAATCCCTCATCCCGGCGCTTGTTCAGCCGATCCAGCAGCAGGGATGCTTTGCCGGCGGATTCCACCGCGTCAGGGCAGATGCCCTGCTTTTCCAGCGCGGCGGTTTGCTCGGCGCTGGGGGGACCGGCTTCCCACCCAAAGGCGGGCACATAACCGGCCAGATCCTCAGCCTGGATGCTCATTTCGTATTGCAGCGGGTCAACCAGGCGGGCGCGCTTGCGGCGCTGTTCTTCCAGCTGCTTGGCAAGGGCTTCCTCCCGCTGGGCCACCACATCTTCGGCGGCCTGCCGGGCGGCTTCCTCCACGTCCTCCGGGCAGGCGGCGGCAGCCAGGTTATCGGTCATCTGCTGGGCAACGGCGTGGTCCTCGCACACAAGGTCAGCCGGGCGGCAGAGCTCGTGGCGGTCGGTCAGCCAGAGAAAATCCAGGAGCAGCAGGTCCTTTTTGCCTTTGTGCAGGCGGGTGCCGCGGCCCACCATCTGGCTGTACAGGCTGCGCACCTTGGTGGGGCGCAGCACCACAACGCAGTCCACACTGGGGCAGTCCCAGCCTTCGGTCAGCAGCATGCTGTTGCACAGCACGTTGTAGGTTCCGGCGTCAAAATCTGCCAGGACCTGGGCGCGGTCGGTGCTCTGGCCGTTGACCTCGGCAGCATGGAATCCGTGGCGGTTCAGGGTATCCCGGAATTTCTGGCTGGTTTTGATCAGCGGCAGAAAGACAACGGTTTTGCGCCCCTTGCAGTAGTGCGCCATCTCGGCGGCGATCTGGTTCAGATAAGGGTCCAGGGCACTGCCCAGCTCGCCCACGGCATAGTCCCCGCCGGACATGCCCACGGTGGAGATGTCCAGCTTGAGGGGGATGGTCTGCGCCATAATGCGGCACAGAAAGCCGTCCCGGATGGCATCGGTGAGTTTGTACTCATAGGCCAGGCTGTCGAACACCTCGCCCAGATTGCGCAGGTCGCCGCGGTCCGGCGTGGCCGTTACGCCCAGGACCTTGGCCGCGGGGAACCAGTCCAGAATGCGGCGGTAGCCGTCGGTCACGGCATGGTGGGCTTCGTCAATGATGATGGTGCTGAAATAATTGTGGGGGAACTTTTCCAGCCGCTGGGGGCGCTGCAGGCTTTGCACGCTGCCAACGGCAACGCGGTACCAGCTGGCCAGGCAGGATTGTTCGGCTTTTTCCACCGCGCAGCCCAGGCCGGTTGATTTTTGCAGCTTGTCGGCGGCTTGTTCCAGCAGTTCGCCGCGGTGGGCCAGGATCAGCACCCGGTCCCCGGCGCGCACCTGGTCTTCGGCCACGGCAGCAAACACAATGGTTTTGCCGGTGCCGGTGGGCAGCACCAGCAGCGTGCGCAGCCGCCCTTGTTCCCACTCGGTATGAATCTGTTCTTTCGCCCGCTGCTGATAGGGGCGCAAGGGGAGAGAGTTTGTGTTGGGCATAAGTATCCTTTCCGTGTTAGGGAGGAATTAGGAGTTAGGAGTTAGGAGTTAGGAGTTAGGAGTTATTGGAGTGCGCGTGCGCGCACGATTTAGATATTAGGCTTTTTATAATTTCAAAAATGCGGCGTAAGCCGCACCTTCACTCCTAACTCCTACTTCCTACCTCCTAACTTAAAAAGCTCCCTGCTTCCACCCGGTGCTGGGGGCGGCGGTGGGTTCGGGGCGGGGCAGGAACTTTTCAATCTCGTTGGCCTGCCCGGTCTCACCGGCGTGGGGGCCGCTCTGCTTGGTGTATTCCCGCACGCCCAGGCGGCACATGCCCTGCGCACCGACAATTTCGTTCCAGCGGGGGCGGAACGTCTCGCCGCGCTTGCACTGGCCGATGCTCTCAAAAAAGGCGCCCAGCAGGCCCTGGGTCTTGGTGTGCAGGTACAGGCGGTGGGTGACGGTGGTTTCGCCTTTGTCGCCGCCATGGATGGTAATGGTCAGCTTGGCCATGCTGCAGGGCGGTAGCTTGGCGCTGCCCTCATAGCGGGCACGCTCAAAGCTCTGCACGGTAAACAGGTAATCGCCCGCAGGCAGCAGCACAAATTCCCGCTGTTCGTTGGTAACCTCGCTGTCCCAGTCCAGGGCAGCATCCGGCATGTTGTTCATATATTCAGCCATGGGTAAATCTCCTTTGTATTTGTTAAAACGGTACATCGCGGTTGGTGCAGATCATCTCCAGCACCTGGGGCCAGGCGGCCACCAGGCAGCCGCTGACGAAATCAGCCGGGTAATCCTTGACCGGCATATCGGCGGGGAAGTACCCGCGCTGGCCGACCACGGTCTGCAGTTCCTCCGGGGTCACATTATTGGCGGCCATCAGCTGGGCAAGGGCGGTCGGCACGCCCTGCGCCTGCAGATCACTGGCGGAGATCCCGGCAGGCACGGCAGGCGGTGCAGCAGGTGCAGCGGGAACCGGCACCGGTGCAGGCTTGGGGGTGGGGGCATCCTCCACCATGA